>Ga0067045_1003140_pt1 | contig 28693 bp, 24 predicted proteins | sample TerdegcTABiofilm_FD_59184 | JGI IMG/M metagenome (GOLD analysis project Ga0067045, IMG submission 59184) | Combined Assembly of (Gp0054472, Gp0054536) Wastewater bioreactor microbial communities from Singapore -Terephthalate degrading...
CGGCGGTTCCAATGTGACGTCCGGCGCCCTGCCCGCCCTGAACATCACCGCCGGCGTCACCATAAACAACGCCCCGGTGCAGGTTACCGTCACCATCCCCGCCGGCACCACCGTCAGCGCGCCAGCCGGCTGGGACGGCACCATCAACGTGCCCACGGTACAGGCCGCCAGCCAGGCGCTGACCAGTGCCGTGGCCTCGTCAGGCACCGTCAGCGCGGTCATTGAAATAGGCTACGGCGACACGCCCCTGACCTTCAGCCAGCCGGTGCAGATCGTCATTCCCGGCCAGGCCGGCAAAGGCGTGGGCTATTACCGGGACGGCGCGTTCACCAGAATAACCTACCAGATGTCTGCCAACAACGCGGCCGCCCTGGGCGCAAACAACGACGGCTATATTAACGTCGGCAGCGACCTGGTGGTCTGGACCAGACACTTCACCCAATTCGTCATTTACACCCAAACCACAACAGGTGGAGGCAGCGGAGCCGATACACAAGCGCCGACTTGGACCGACACCACCTTAACAGCCCTCAAAGAAGCAGGGTATGTAACGCTGCAGTGGACCGCGGCCATCGATAACAACGGAGTTACTTCATATAAGATTTATCAGGACAGCACCACATCGGCGCCCATAGCGACAGTCGACGGAGACACCACCACCTTCCAATACTATGAAGGACAGGGTACCGACTCACATACCTATTATGTTCAGGCCCTGGACGCCGCCGGCAACAAGAGCGTTTTTATCAGCGCCACTTCCGGGGGAGATAAGCCGCTAAGCTACATCAGCTCCAATATAACAACGATCAGCGGCAATACCTCCACCGATGGGGATGCGGTGGAGAACAGCGCCAGCGTGCCGGTAAGGCCTACCATCAGGCTGGTTTTTGATAAAAACGTCGTTTATGAAGACGTGTGGGCCAACAATGAGCAGTGCGTCAGCATGCAAGACAGCTCAGGCGTCACTGTGAAGGCCACAGTTTTCAGAATACGCAATGAAGATAATTTTGAGGAGAGACGGCATATATTTATTAAGCCGGATAGTGACCTTACCCCCGGGGAGACTTACAAAATAATTATCAGCCCGGGCCTGAAGGCTAAAAACGGAAACACGCTAGGTGAAACTCCGGGCTTCAGCAACGGAAAAGTGATCACCTTCACCGTGGCGGGAAGCGGAGTCACCACCGGCGGTCCCACTATCACCACCGGCTCCGGCTCGGTCGACCCGGCCGTGGGAGCGACGATAAGCCAGGGCAACTATGCCAGGATAGTCATACCGGCCAATGCGCTGAAAGGGACCAGCCAGGTGACCGTGAGCATCAAGAAAGTTGACTCGCCCCCGGCGGCGCCTGAAGACGCCAGACCGGCCAGCGACGTTTACGAGTTTATGATCGGAAGCGATACCACCTACAGTTTCGCCGCAAACGTTGCCATAACCATGAGCTTTGACACCACAGTGATCGGCGATGAAGAGATAGCGGCCATGTTCTACTACGACGAGACCCAGAAAAAGTGGGTCAACATCGGCGGCTCGGTGTCCGGCTCGACCATCACCGTACAGGTGGATCACTTTACCAAGTTCGCCGTATTCGCCGTCAAGAAGTCAGCCATCCCGGTTGTGCAGACCCAGCCGGGAACTTTAAACGACATAACCGGCCACTGGGCCGAAGCCAACATCAGGAAACTGGTGGAACTCGGCGCGGTCAGCGGCTACCCCGACGGTACATTCAAACCGGATAATACCATCACTAGGGCTGAGTTCGCCACCATTCTGGTAAAAGCGTTCAAGCTTGACTTGAGGAACGGCAAAGTCTTTGCCGATACCGCTTCTCACTGGGCCAAGGACTACATTTCCACGGCGGCCGTCTTCGGCATCGTCAACGGCTACGAGGACGGCAACTTCGGGCCGGACGACCTGATCACCCGCGAGCAAATGGCCGTGATGGTCGTCAAGGCCGCGAAACTGAAAGCGGTAAATGAAGAGACTGAATTCGCGGACAGCGCCGACATCTCCGACTGGGCCAGGAGCGCCGTGGCCGCCGCCGTCAAGAACGGGCTCATGAAAGGTTACCCGGACAACACCTTCCAGCCCCAGGGCAACGCCACCAGGGCGGAGGCCGTGACGGTGATCGTCAACGCCCTCAACTTGGGACAGGTAACCAATCAGGCGGATGTAACGGCTGAGGACGAATTGAATTAAATCGACAGGCAGAGGGAATCCTTACGGATTCCCTCTGTTTAAAATATTTTAATCGATATTACTAACGTGAGGCATTAATGCGGTGCGAAGAAATGTATGATATAATTATAACCACAAAGGAGTGATGCCTTTGGCTGAGTACGACCTGATCATCAAAGCTCTAGCTGAACGTTATATGGACAAGATCGCCTCTTTCGTCCGGGGTGTACCGGTTGACGTGGAGCAAATTGAGGATAAAGAAGCCGTGGCTGTGCAGCGTACTTCCGACGTGCTGATTAAAGTACGTGAAGACGGTAGCGAGTACCTGATGCTGGTTGAATTTCAGGCCAGGCCGGATCGAAAAATGACGAGAAGGTTGCTGGAATACACGGCCATGCACCACTGCCGACATGAAAAACCGGTTTACCCTGTAGTGATCAACCTGACCGGTGGTAGCCGTCAGGATGGGCGGTACATATTTGAATGCCTTGATCTGACAGTGGTTAACTTCAACTACCGGCAGATCAACTTGCAGGATATTTCCGGTCGGGAACTGCTCTACCGGGGACCGGTGGGTCTGTTGCCACTGGCATCGCTGATGAATCATGATGAACCGCCCGAGACGGTATTGGGTAAATGCGCGAGGCGGTTGCAAAGCGAAATTAAAGTGGAAGACGATAGGGCATTATTATACGTGGCGCTTGCAGCCCTTTCGTCTTTGAAGTATCCAAAAGACCTAATACTAAGGGTACTGGAGGTGAGCAAGTTGGAAAATATCCCGCTGTTTGACGGTATCCGGGAAGAATGGGAAGCTAAAGGCAAGAATGAAGGTAAGATTGAAGGTAAGATTGAAGGAATGATAGAAATGCTTTTTGAGTTAGTCGAGGCCAGATTTGGGGAGGTTCCTGATGATTTGCGCAGCCGTCTGGGAGTGTTAAAAGGACATGAAGAAATAAAGCGGGCCATGAGAAAAGCCATAAGCGCAGAAACAATAGAGGAATATATGGCAAGGCTGGAACATTAAAAACTAATGACAAGATTATTTACATGCCATATACGTCGTAATAAAACCACCCGAGTCTACCCGCCTGTGGCTATTTGTCACATTATCCTTGGCATTAAGGGCTATGGCGGCTGACCGACAGGGTATACCTTGAAAAGGGTATGCCTCCCAGTGCGGAAAGGGTTTAGTGCCTGCTGTCTTCAAAGGCCGTGGTGTTTTCCGCACACGGCTTTTTTATTTGTTCGCAGGCGATTGACTTGAGATTTTTAAGGTTTTCAGGGGGGGATGGGGGAAGGCGAAATCATCGAGAACAAAAATGCCCCGGTTCGCGGGAAAAAAGCATAGTGTGGGTGAAAAGGGGAAATGTAAATGAAAATGAGATTTAGACCGCTAGTTATTGTTTTATGTACCATTATCATGATTTTACAGGGCGCGGTATTCGGCCCGGCGGCCTTCGCCGCAGGCGGCAACGGCACCGGTGGCGGTACCGGCGGTGGTAAAAACCTGCCGCTCATTACCGAATGCGGCGTATATAATTATGACCCCGGCAGCAACACCACCCCGCCCAGTCCTATTGGAGAAAAACTCACTGCTGCTCCCTGGAAGCTGACCAATGTGCCTTATGTCTTCGACGACAATGTCGGGATCGGGATCAAATTTGTCACCAACGTCGCGGTAGATGCCCGCTTTAGCAACAACCAAACCGTATTTCAACTGCTGGATGCCTCCAATAAAAGCGTCAGCATCAAAGTCGACCGGTCCGGTGACGGAACTTCTTCGGATAAAAATAGAAACTACCTCTTTGTGGTGCCCCAGTTTCCTTTGCAACCGGCCAGTTCTTACAAGATTATCGTCGGCCCGACCCTGACCAGCAACAATGGCATGTCGGCGGGCGTGCAGCAGGAAGTGGATTTTACCACGGCTTCCGGTAAACCGGCGCCCGCCCCCGCCAATTCCACCACCGGCTCGGCCACAGTCGACCCGGCGGGCGGCGGGACGGTGGGCCTGGGCGGTGAGGCTAAGGTGGTGATACCCGCCAAAGCGCTCAATGGTACTGATCCTGTGGCGGTTAACGTGCGCAAGGTGGACTCGCCCCCGGCGGCTCCGGCAAACGCCAAAAAGGCCGGTGACGTATTTGAGTTCACGGTGGGAGAGAAATCCTCTTACAGTTTTGCCAGGAACGTTACCTTGACCCTCGGCTTTAACCCGGCAGTGGTTGATACGGGTGAAAGCCTGGCTATTTTCTCCTACGATGAAGCGGCGGGCAAGTGGGTCAACCTCGGCGGTGCCGTGACAGGCTCAAATATCTCCGCGCAGGTGAACCGCTTTGCCAAGTTCGCCGTGTTTGCCGTGGCGAAGGCACCCGGCCAGATAACTTTCAACGACACTGCCGGCAACTGGGCGGAAGCCGGCATCAAGAAACTGGTGGAATTAAAGGTGACCGGCGGCTACCCCGACGGCAGCTTCAGGCCCGATGCCACCATCACCAGGGCGGAATTTGCCACCCTGCTGGTAAAAGCGCTCAACCTGACGCCTCAAAGCGGTAAAGTCTTCAGCGATACAGGCAATCACTGGGCCAAAGACAGCATTGCCACGGCAGTGTCCCACGGGATCGCCGGCGGTTACGAGGACGGCTCTTTCGGGCCGGACGACCTGATCACCCGCGAGCAAATGGCCGTGATGGTCGTCAAGGCCGCGAAGCTGGCAGTAGCAGACGAGGAGAGCGCTTTCGCGGACAGCGGCAGCATTTCCGAATGGGCCAAAGGCTCCATCGCCACGGCTGTTAAGAACGGGATCATGAAGGGATACGAAGACAACACCATCAAACCCAAGGGCAACGCAACCAGGGCTGAAGCTGTTACGGTCATCGTCAACGCGTTAAAGCTATAGTATTTAAAAACATAAAAGCAATTGGGAAAAATAACATTTGATATTATATAATGATTACTGCATACTTGTATCATGCAAACGGACGAGGGAGGTTTTCGCACAGTGCGAATAATTGTATGCATTGACGACACTGACAACATCGACAGTGACTGGGGAACAGGAGAACTGGCGGTAAAAATATCACAAGCCATTGAAGAGAACGGGTGGGGAAAGAGCTACGGAGTGACCCGGCACCAGTTGCTTGTGCATCCTGACATCCCGTATACATCTCACAATAGCTCGATGTGTTTTGCGGCCGAACTGGATGAATCGTATCTTGATGTTTTAACTAATTTCGCTTCAGATTTTTTATCCCGTGAATGCGCTGAAGGATCGGATCCCGGCCTGTGCATAGCCGTACTTGAACGGTTAAGCGAGCCCGGGCTTCTGATCGATTTTGGCCGCAAAGCCAAGAAAACCGTTGTAAGCAAGCAGGAAGCTTATGCTCTTGCTCAACAGCTTGGTATACATCTCTCCGAGCACGGTGGCGACGGCCAGGGCGTGATCGGGGCGCTGGCCGGGGCGGGACTGCGCCTGAGCGGCAACGACGGCCGCCTGAGAGGTAGACTTAAAATAAAAACTGCCGACGGCATGATCAGCGTCCGCGATATCATCTCCCAAACCTGTGTTGACGAGGTGAGAGTTCTTGGTGGAACGGTATTAAATGATGATGAGACGGTCAGGCTGGGAAAGACGGTAAAGCCTGTTTTGCTGGAAGGTAAGTTTGTACTGTTTGTATTCCCTGCCGACGCGGTAGATAAAAAAGACGTCCTGTGGCAAACATGTACCAAAGAGCAGTTAAAGAAATATTAATGAGAATAGGCAAGTCGTTTCTCTTAAACTTTTAAAGGTAATTTCAGTATGACCAACAGGTTAATTCCGGTTGGTCGTTTTTATTTTAACTAACGCTTGAGCGGCGCGGCCTCACCAGCAGTCCTGAATGTTACCGTCACAGCCTGGCCGAGGGTTTCGCCGGTTTTTGACATCAGCCCAGGTGAAATAATCAACGTATATGCTGTGCCTGGAGTAAGAGGATCTACAGGCTCAATAAAAATATACTGTCTTAAGGAAAAATCAACGGTGTCGTCGACCTTTGTAATGTTTAATGGAATATTTTCATTGCGTTGAGAGACGAGACTGAAGCTTTTCATATTATTCTCCCAGACCGCGCTGTTTACAACATTCTTATCAAATCTCAAGGTGAACTTTGGCCTCACGGGTATATTTAAGGATCCTTGGACCTCCCTGCCGTCCTCGGTTATTGAAATAAAATGCAGCGGCTTTTCACCCGGTACTCCCGGCGTTTCTTTTCCGGCGCCAGCGGGAAAAGGAGTCGTCGCCGGACCCTTCACGGGTATGTTGATTACCTGCCCCGGAAAAATAAGGTCCGGATCCTCTATCTGAGGATTGGCCGCGATCAGGGCATCAAGGGTTACACCGGATTTTTGAGCAATAAAAAATAAGGTGTCTCCCGCTTGCACGGTATAATTCAAGATAAAACCCCCTTGCCGGATTAGCTAAATGTTGTAATATTGTATGGCAAGGGTTCTGAATAAGTTACTATCAGAAATCCGCGGCCTTGCTTTTGCATAAAAGGAAAGGGGACACACCTATACAGCGGAAAGGGGACACACCTCCTGCGGAGGAATGTCCCCAATGAATGTCTCTGGTGAAATTACCCTATGAGTGTCTTCTGTTTAATTATCTTTGTATATGATCGTACCCACGTGTTCACCGTTTAAAGCCCTGGTGATGTTGCCTTCTTTGAGGCCATTGATGATTTGGATTTGTTTCATGTTCTGGGAACGGGTGAGCAGCTCCAGCACAATTCTTTCCACAACCAGATCGTCCTGGTCCCTGTCCAGCAGCTCCTTTGCACCAATCTTTGGAATGAATTCGGCGTCCGGATCGACTTTTGGATTATTCGCATACAAACCGTCAACGTCTTTGATCAGAATGCACTGCCTGGCCCCGATTACCTCGGCAAGTAAAAACGTCCCGACGTCGGTGCGGTTGCTGGGGATGCGGCCTTCCTCCGGCGGGTGCTCCCAGTACCCATACGGCGGCATGCCGTGAATCACCGGAATGCAACCCTGGTTAAAATAGGCCCCCAGCTTCGGAAGGTCATCGTGTCCGACCTTGATCCCCCCGTGAGGGAGCAGCAGCATGCTCAGCATCAGGGCGTTCTGCTCGGATATGCTCTGGCCCAGCTTTGATATTATCCCTGTTGGCATCCCCAGTTCCATGGCGATGGCGTAAACATGCCTGGAGCGGGTTCCACCACCGGTCGCGATGATCATTTTATGCTGTCCGGCGTTTTCGATAATCTCTTTTATGATCGGCAGGACCGCTTTAGCCCCCATGTCGGTAATACTCTGGCCGCCGATTTTAAGCACATTCACGTCGGGCAAGATTCTAAACGGTTCCCTGTACTCCAGGCTTTTTAAAAATGTCCTTCCCACCAGGGTCTCGCCCATCAGCTTGCTTTTGACATGCAGCCTCTTACTGTCCTTTTCGCGGATTAGAGCCATATTCTAACCTTCTTTTCTAATCATTGTCGTCGTCATCAAGGTCATCTTCCTTATTGTCTTTTCCAGCCTGCAAGTATACAACGTCAGCTCCTATGACGCCGGCGATCTCCTCTATTTCCATCTTTCTTATATGCTTTGCCTTGATTTTCAGATCCACACCCGCCACGGCCACCACGAAATAGCGCGGCTTCTTCTCTTTTTCTCCCACCTTGCGCCGCTCACGAACAAAAATTTTTGCATCAGACACAATACTCACCTCCACTATTTTAGTGGTTATTTTATCAAAATAAGAATAATTATGCAATTATTTGACGGTAAACATTTGATAATAAAAAGCCCGCTCCACCGGACACACATGCTTTAAACCGTAACCGGATGACCAAAAAGCTTGTAATAAATGTATCGGTAGTATAAAATGTCGGTTGACATGGAATTTATGCTGTCGAATAATAAATTTGATTGAAAAATAACAACTTGTGAGGAGTGAGTTTAAATATCGCAACCGGAAGGAACTGAAACTGCAGCAGTTAGACCCCCGCGTAACCGTTTTGATCGCTATGAGTGGGCCGGCGCTTTTGGTGATCTGGGAACACTTATGCCTTTTGCAATGGGCTATATCATGATAATGAAGATTGAACCCCTGGGTTTGCTGACTACATTAGGCATCCTGTTAATTTGTTCAGGGTTATATTATCGAACGCCTATCCCGATTCAGCCGATGAAAGCGATCGGCAGCGCCGCAATTACCCAGGCGGCTGTCATTACACCCGGTATGGTCTGGGGGGCCGGTATTTTTACCGGTATATTCTGGTTGACGATGGGACTGACGGGTACTCTTGATATTATCTCCAGAATCGTTACCAAACCGGTTGTCAGGGGTATTGTTTTAGGTCTGGGCCTATCCTTTATCATGGAAGGTATCAAAATGATGAAGTCCGATTTTATCGCGGCCCTTATCGCTCTGGCGATTACTTTTACGCTGCTTAACAGCAAGCGTATCCCCGCCATGTTTGTCTTAATTATCTTTGGATTTATTACTGCTCTGGTAAGGAATCCAGATCTTTTTAAGGAATTGTCCGGTATCCATTTCGATTTCCAACTGCCTCACTTTGTATTAGGACAAATCACATGGTCTGATTTGGTAAAGGGAACGCTCGTTTTGGGCATCCCTCAGGCGCCGTTAACCCTTGGTAACGCCGTTATAGCCATAACAGCCGAGAATAACAGGTTGTTTCCTGAACGTCCTGTCACCGAAAAGAGAATTGCTGTTTCCCAGGGGATTCTAAACCTCTTTTCCACATTATTCGGAGGTATCCCCATGTGCCACGGCGCCGGAGGGATGGCCGGGCACGTTCGCTTCGGCGCCCGCACCGGCGGCGCCTTGATCATCCTGGGAGTTATTTTATTGGTAACCGGTCTTTGTTTTAGCAGTTCAATGCTGCTGATATTTAAAATTTTCCCCTTAAGTATCCTGGGAGTAATTTTATTTTTCGCCGGCTTGGAGCTGGCTGCTTCAGCCCGTGACGCGGGTAGGGAAAAGAGTGATTATTATATATTGTTAATAACTGCCGGATTTGCGATTTGGAATATGGGCGCAGGTTTCATAGCAGGAATAATAATACAAGAACTATTTAAGAGAAAGGTATTTAAGGTATAGGTTGATCAGGTAATATGATTGGTCTGTTCCGTGAATTCACGGCAAAGAGGTAGTGTGGTCATAAATTTCCGGACAAGAAGAGGGTCGAATTGTTCACCGGAACACCGTATTAATTCAGCCACAGCTTCTTCATGAGCCATGGCTTTCCGGTAAGGACGGTTACTGGTCATAGCGTCATAGGCGTCGACAATCGCCAGGATGCGGCACTCAAAAGGGATATCTTCACCCGCCAGGCGCAACGGGTAGCCGTTACCGTTAAACCATTCATGGTGTTTGAGGATCCAATCGGCAATAGGTTTTAAATCGGGTACCGAATTGGCAATACGATAACCGATTTCACAATGTTGTTTGATTTGATTGAATTCCTCATCGGTCAAGGATCCCGGCTTAAAAAGGATCTGGTCCGGAATGCCGACTTTACCAAGGTCATGGAACAGGGCAAAAAGACGCAAATCATTTAATTTGTGCTCAGGAACGCCACAGGCTATGGCAAGGTTTGCGACAAGTTCCTGCATGCGTTCCGCATGCCCCTCGGTTGCGAAATCCCTGGCCTCCAGGACCTTATTTAGAGCTTGTACGATAATGCTGCGAGTGCTCTGAGCGTGACTGAGCTTTTCCCTGTACATATTAAGGTCCGCCTCTTTAAAAAGATTGGTTGGACTTTTTGTAATATCGTCGCTTATGGCAAATCCTATGGATATGCTTAATGGGATTTCCGGTTGTTCCTGATTATAATTTGTAATTGTATCTCTAAGCCTGTTACAGGCGTTCTCAACAGTGGACCTATCCGTGTTTGGAAGCAAAACCACAAATTCATCCCCGCCGATGCGGGCTACCATATCACTTTTGCGAAAACAGTTTCTGAGCAGATTCGCCGCTGCTTGAAGCAGATTATTGCCGGCTTCGTGTCCCATGGTATCGTTAACTAGTTTTAGTCCGTCAACGTCACAGACAATGATTCCCAGCGGTAAATAGCGCCCTCCCTCCATACGCTGCATTTCTTCATTGAAATACGCTCGGTTGTGCAGGCCGGTGAGAGAGTCGTGCATGCTCAAGTATTTGTATTGCTTTTCAATCTGCTTGCGCTTTGTTATATCGTAATAATGCTCGATCCGCCCGCCGGCGTAAAGCCCCGAATAGATCGGCTGACTGTAATGTTCAAGCCAACGTTCCTGATGTTCTTCCGATGGCGAAACATGACATTCAAAACTTTCCACGTATGTATTGTTATCGTAGGTGTTCAGCAGCTTTTTGGCAAATGTTTCCGGATGGATAAACAAGTGTTTAACTCTTTCATTGATAAGATCTCGTACACTGATCCCGAGAATTTCTTCCCTGCGCAGCTTAAAAAAATTCTCTAACGCCCTGTTCAGCCAGACAACCTTGAATTCCCGGTTGAGAATCAATATGCCTACGGCTGAACTGTCGAGCACATCATCGACCAGTGTACGAAATTTTTCCTCGCTGTTCTTCAAAGCCTTTTCAATGTTCTTTAGTTCGGTAATGTCTCTTATGGACTCGATAGCTCCCATTATATTTCCTTTACTATCATAAAGGGGAGACGCCGCTCCCCATAAATAGGCTTTCTTACTGCCGTATGCCGCTCTGGTGATAGCCTCGCCGTACAGAACGTTACCTTTTCTTTTTATGTATTTATATTTTGATTCCATTAGCAGGTTTTCATCAAGGGTTAGATCGATCAAGATTGGCCGCGGCTTCCCGTAAAACGGTAATGCATACGCATAATCGCTTTTACCGAGGATTTCTTCTTTGCGGACTCCGGTTAGTTCCTCAATGGCCCTATTCCAGGCAATAACTTTTTTTTCCATATCAATGACAAAGGTGGCGTCAGGAAGAAATTCAATTACATCCATTAGCTGCTGGTGGGCAGTGTGTAGCTTTTCCTCAGCTAGTTTGCGCCCGGTGATTTCGCGCGCCACCAGGATAGCGCCTGCGACCTGGTTGTGTTCGTCTAAAAAAACATTTCCTGTAGTCTCAAGCCACAAATAATGACCATCAGCATGTCTGTAACGGAATTCGTAATGTGAGTGCGACTGCGTTTCAAGTAATTTCTTGTAAGCGGCGATATTCTTATCCACATCGTCAGGGTGCACAAATTCAAAAATAGATCTACCTACCGCTTCTTCCGGAGCCCGCCCGGTAATATTTTTTGCCGATTGACTGATGTAATCAAATTTTCCGTTTTTATTTATTCTTATAATAATGTCCTGTGAATGTTCAATAATAAGGCGTAATTCATCTTCGTTCGCTTTGAGCGCCTGCGTTAATTTCAGTAACTGGATCCGGTAAAGACGCCAGCTCAGAATGATAAATAAAATACCAAATATAATTACTATTGTATTGCATAGAAGTTGAGTATCACATTTATGCATGTCAGGTAAAATAACATCTATCAGGAACCGCTCTGACATTGTGAAAACCAAAAAACAAATCGTAAAGCCGACTAAGTAATACGATGCTTTGGATAAATGATTATTTTTCTGAAACAATATTCTATCACTCCGTATAAATATATGCGTTAACTTGTGGTATTTTTGTCATATTTTCGACGTAACTGTAGGAAATCCTTTTTGTGCCAGCGAACTAATACCAGAAGTACGGCGACAACAAAAAAACACCAGTATGCTTGATTTGCTTCAGCACCGGGTGTTTTAACTGTTAATAGTGCACCTTCGTCATACAGCACGTCTTCGAATGTTATCGCCGGTCTCTCATTCTAACTCCTGACTACTGACTACTATATCTCCAGTCAGCTATTTTCAACTATATCCCACTTGTTACACCGTGAGCCCCAGCGGCCGATAACTCTGTCTTCCTCGTAAATCTCCACTATTTCACATACGTTTGGACAACCGTCACAATCAAAATTGCCGGTCCGGTATGGAAGGCCAGTTATTTTAAATCCTTTAAAGCGAGTATTACCGGTCAGGGCAACTTCTTCCCGGGCGAGTTGGGCAGCGCCGATGGCCCCCATTACGCCGAAATGCTCCGGTATTTGAATGGGGATGCCGAGTGCTTCCTCAAAAGCGGCCCTGATTCCCACATTGGCGGCAACACCACCCTGAAACACCACAGGCGGTAATATTTCTTTGCCTTTGCCGACGTTATTAAGATAGTTCCGGACCAGGGCCTGGCACAGGCCTCTAATGATATCAGGTATCTTATGTCCCATTTGCTGCTTGTGGATCATGTCCGACTCGGCAAAAACCGTACACCGCCCGGCAATGCGGACAGGGATTTCGGAGCGGAGCGCCAGTTCTCCAAACTGGTCAATTGGGATATTTAGCCGGGAAGCCTGCTGGTCCAAAAACGATCCTGTGCCGGCCGCACATACCGTATTCATAGCGAAATCAGTCACGATTCCTTCTCTTAGAATGATGATTTTTGAATCTTGGCCGCCAATTTCCAAGACCGTCTGAACATCGGGAATAAGCATGGACGCCGCTACAGCGTGGGCGGTTATTTCGTTTTTGATTACGTCGGCTCCAACCATCACCCCGGCCAGGTAACGCCCGCTGCCTGTTGTCCCGACCCCCGCGATTTCTAAATCCGCAGGAAGGTAACCGGCTGTTTGTTTCAGCCCTTCCTGGATTACTTCAATCGGCCTGCCCTGGGTGCGTAGATAAAGGCCGTGGATTACTTTTCCAGCCTCGTCAAGAATGACGATATTTATACTTACTGAACCGACATCAATTCCCAAGTATGCCTTCATAATGATCCTTTCCGTTAATCAACATGTTAAAGATTCAACTCCAACCTGGAGTTTTTTTCTTCTAAGTAAGTCGATAAACGCTTCAAGCCGGGTGGTCATGCCGGCCTTGCCGGTCTGTTCGTCAAGGAAAAAAGTAAGAACCGGAATGTTATAATCTTTACTCACCTTTGTCAGGATTGTACGTGCGACAATTTCCGGAATGCAGGTAAAAGGGGCGAGTTGAATTATCCCGTCGAAGCCGCGTTTGGCGTAGAGGACGGTATTACCGATAGTATCACGGCCATGACCGCCGATCAGTTCGGGAAGGTAGGGAGAAGCAGCTTCTTTAACCGTAATGCCCTCGGTTGTTTCGTCCCAGGCGTTATCCCTGGTCCAGCCCGGTCAGGAACATCGACCTCTCAACTTCGACTCCCAGGTTTCCGAGGGTTTCTTCTATTTCCAGGTTGCTGGCCGGCTCTAAAAGGACGTAGATTTCTCCGACAATACCGACTTTCAGAACCATGCGCCTGTGGTCCTGGGGAATGCTGTTTAGCGCCTCCAGAGCGGTTGATTCGGCCTCGATGATTTGTTCAGTGGTATAGGCCTGGTCGATCCAGTCCAGGGCTTTCCTGTAGACTTTGGTAGTGCTGCCGCGGCTGATTTCCCTGGGACGTACCTTGTGGCTCAACTTTTCAAGGTTGTCGAGGGCTTGAAGTTTACGCCATGCCCGCTTGACGTGGGCGATAATGCCTTTTATAGAAACACGGGACTTATTTAGCTCCCGTACGCTTTTAATAAAACTAATTGGATGCAGGCGGGGCGGCTCAAGAACAATCATTTTGATCTTGTATCCCAGATCATTTAGTATTCTATGGTGCAGCATGGCATATTCTCCGGCGCGGCACGGGCCGACACCGCCGGAGGTAACAATTGTATCGGCTCCCATCTCTATAGTTTCGAGATAGGTACCCATCAGGATTTTTAGCGGAAGACAGGCGAATTCAGGCGCATAACGGATACCCAGGTCCAAAGTACGTTTACTGGGACGTGGGGGAACTATCACTTCGTTTCCAAAATCTTCAAGAAGCATTTTAAAAGTCCGGTAGGATTCTCCCATGCGAGGAAAAGTTATTTTCGGCACGCTAACGCCTCCTTCCTTCGTTTTACCATGTCTACAAAAGCTTCCAGGCGTGTGGACATACCGGCTTCACCGGTATGTTCGTCGATCATCAATGTCATAAACGGTATGTTCCGGTGCTTCTTTGCTTCCAGTTCAATGAACTTGTTCAACAGAGAGTCCGGCCCGCACCCGAAAGCAGTGAGGTGCAGCATACCGTCCACCCGCCCTCGCTTAAACAGGAGATGGGCTGCTTTTAAGGCCCGGTCGCTAAATGTCCAAAAAAGCCGCTTCGGCAAGCCGCAATTTTTTTGCCAGGCCAGGGATAACGGGGATAAGTTCTCAGCGGTGATCACACCTACTCCCAAACGGCGAAGCTTATCTAGAAAATTGGCACTGATGAAACTGTCATAAATGTTGTAAGGATAACCAATAACTGCGAATTTAAAATCTGTATCCGGGGGTTTCGGTAAAGGACCTGTCTTACGCAACAAGCTAATGGCTTCATGCGGGTTCCAGCCGTTCTGTAGTAACTTGTTGTAGCGGTTCAGGGTTCTACATGCTTTCATATAAGCTTTATAGGTTGATAGTTTACCGGCGCTGAATATATTACCGATTTCCAGATAAGCTTTGAGCATGGCAAATAGCCCCTGGCGCGTATCTATACGAACATCAATAATTGGTGGTAAACCACTTATTGAATGCCTGATCATATCGGGCAAACCAAGGAATTTGGGGCAATAAATTGTCTTTCGGTTAATGCATACCACTCTTGGTATGAAAAGGTAGTCAACGCGGTTTTTCAGCTCCATGACGTGCCCGAAAAAAAGCTTAACCGGCACGCAAGCGTCTGCGAGCGCTTCACGAACACCATTGTTCAATATATCTTTAGTAGTCTTACCGGAGGTAACCGTTTGAACGCCGATTTCGTTAAAGAAGACTTGCCACAACGGGTAATAAAGATAATAAAATAAAGCGTTGGGAATGCCGACCTTGACAGTCAAAACTGGATTTCCTCACTTTCGTTTGAGCAAATTCCGTATAACTATATGAATTATAAGGCAGGTTATACCAATAATTCTGTATAAACATAAAAGGATTCTATGCTCAGAAAAAAAATCCTTCAATTGAAATAAAGATCAGTGTTAGCGGCCGAACGCGCGGTATCGGCAGTGGATAAATAAAAATGAAGGATAAAAGCAATTTTTAGCGAAAACCTAATTTAATAAACATTACATAAACATTACTTGGAAAGGTGTGATAAAACTGGCCGGTGCTATCGAGACTGTCCTTTCAACAAAGCGAGTATACGAAGGAAACATCATTAATCTAAGGATTGATACAATATCATTGCCCGGCGGGCGCACTGCGAACCGTGAAGTTGTGGAGCATGCCGGCGCTGTTGCGATTGTGCCTGTGAATGAAAAAGGAGAAATTCTTCTGGTAAGACAGTTTCGACATGCTGCCGGAAAATCGCTATTAGAAATACCTGCCGGTAAACTGGAACCCGGTGAGAGCGTGTTGGATTGTGCCGGGCGTGAATTGCTGGAGGAAACAGGTTATGAAGCAACTGGTTTAAAAAAGCTGATTAGTTTTTTCAGCACGCCAGGCTTTACCAATGAAATGTTACATCTCTATCTGGCTACCGGACTTACTTATAAAGGGCAGAATCCTGACGATGATGAGAGTATAGATGTGGTAACCGTACCCTTTGAACGCGCTATTGAGCTAATATGGGAGGGGGAGATTTGTGACGCTAAATCAGTCGCGGGCATATTGGCCGCCCATTACCTAAAAATAAGCTGGCAGGGCGATTAAACTCTCTGCCGGCTTATTATTAGTGACAGTAGGATTTTTATAGGTATCAATTTATGATTATGGAAGAATGACCCTCTGGTTTTTTAAAATATCGCTCAAAAACAATTTCTTTTCCTGCAAGCCTTGCCAATTGCCTTTCTGACGGCATTTGTCCACTGTGGCCGGGAGTATATCTCCTGTCGGCTATGCTGATAATAGCCGGAGTGAGTTGCCGGGCTATTACCTTGGCCTGGCGATCTCCGCCCGCACCGGCGTGAACTATTCCCCGGCAGTTGCCCATGACCAGGATGTTTCCCCCTGACACGATTTCAGCACCGGGATGAACGTCCCCTAATACAACGACGTGGTCCGGCGATGAGATTTTCTGCCCGGATCGCAGGGAACGACGTACCAATAGAGCTGCTTCACCAGAGCCCGGGTCAGTATCAGCCCGTGAGGGTGGTGTAAAATCCGACTTTAAACCCGTGTATTCCTCAGTGTTCGGCACCAAACCGAATTGCCTGCAAATGCTTTCCAACTCGGTTTTTTGATTGGCCGGGATATCCTTATGACCTTGGAATAGAGAGAATTTCGCTCCTTGAAAAAAACCTCTCGCTGACTCCATCTTACGCAGGAGGTTCTCCTTAATATCTTCAAAATCACAGCTTGAATCAAGGACGATAACTAAACCGTTCCTTGTTCCCTTGATTCTAACTGTATCTTGACCCAAAATCGACATCTCCCCCCATATTTTTCTCCGGTAATATATTTCGATTTAATTGGCTAATTTCCTCCTTGTTATGAAAATAATCAACAAATTAGGACCAGTAGTGAATAAAAACACTATATTTGCGGCACCCTCAAATAGAGTATATGGTTATCAAAATTGTTACCAACGGGTTTATGCCCGCCTTTTAAAAATCGCCCTATAGGTAATAGCCACGTTATACCGAGCTAATTTTACGGTCATGTAAAGTTAATGAGTAATTTCGGAAAGTCGGTTTGCAAAGACCGTTCTGTCATCGCGAGGAACGAAAGCGACATGGCGATCTCACAGTATAAAGCGGGGGTAAGAGACGTAGATTGCTTCGCTTAACGCTCGCAATGACAAACGGTAGGACTTTCCGAAAGTATTCTTAATCGGAAGGAGGTGATAAGAGTGGCTATTGTAGAAGTCAGCGTTATTCCGATGGGAACCCCCACTCCTAGTGTCTCCAGCTATATTGCGGGTTGTTGCGAACTGGCAAAGAAGGAAAGCGGCATCAAGAGTCAGGTAACATCTATGTCAACCATTCTTGAAGGTGATTTGGACAAGTTGATGAATGTAGTGAAAAAAATGCATATGGAACCTTTTAAGAACGGTGTGGAAAGAGTTGTTACATCGGTAACGATTGACGAAAGACACGATAAAGCTGAATCGATGGAAGCACGTGTAGATTCAGTAAATGGCATGGAAAATAATAATATTGATATTTTGTCCTAAAAAATCACGCTGTACAAAACAGGGGGTAGAAAAATGTCTGAATGGAGGAAAGATCCCATCGTCGACCGTTGGGTTATTATTTCCACCGAGCGAGGGAAGCGACCAAACGATTATAGGGATATATTGGAAGAAAAAAAGACTCAAGAATGTCCCCTGTGTGTAGGAAAAGAAAAACTCACGCCGCCTGAAATCATGGCCTACCGTGAACCTGGCAGCCGAAATGACACGCCGGGTTGGTGGGTTAGAGTGGTCCCCAATAAGTTTCCCGCTTTAAGGATTGAAGAGGAATCATCTTTGAGTCAACATGGTATTTACCTGACTATGAACGGTATTGGCGCGCACGAGCTTATAGTAGAATCTTCCAGTCACGAGCCCGGTCTTGACACCCAGACGGAAAAACAGGTGGAAGAGGTAATCTGGGCATGGCGGGATCGCTCCCTGGATTTAAGGAAAGACTCCAGGCTTAAGTATATCCAGATCTTTAAGAATACCGGTCCGGTGGCGGGCGCCTCCCTGGAACATACCCACTCCCAGCTTATTGCCACGCCTTTAGTTCCTATCGAGGTCAGTCAGGAATTAGACGGGGCAAGAAAGTATTCTTTCCAGTACGGATCATGCGCTTATTGTGACATGATCCGTCAGGAGATCACCGAACAGGGCAGAGTTGTCATTGAAAGCAGTCAATTTCTGAGTTTTAATCCCTTTGCTTCCCGTTTTCCTTTCGAGACATGGATAATACCTAAAGAACACCAACATGATTTTGGGCAAATCCGGGAGGAGATGGTGCGGGATCTGGCCGGTGTTTTAAGGACGACTTTACGCAAACTTTCGGTAATGATCAAAAATATCCCGTATAATATGGTGCTTCATACGTCGCCGGTGAATACCCGACAAGAGGAAGGGTTTTATCACTGGCACTTGGAAATAATGCCCCGCCTAACCATTATGGCCGGTTTCGAACTGGGAACGGGGTATTTTATTAATCCGACTCCGCCTGAAATTGCCGCGCAATCCCTCAGGGAGACGCAAGAATTCTATCCACTGCATGATGGATCAACCCGGGAGGTATATAATTATGTTTGACCGTCCTTTGAAAATTTTGCTCGTTTCGTCGGAAGTGGTTCCTTTCGCGAAAACAGGCGGGCTGGCCGATGTTGCCGGTTCTCTGCCAAAGGCTTTGGCTACGGTGGGAAATGACAACTTGGGTAATGATGTCAGGGTGGCTATGCCGCGTTACCGGCAAATCGAAGGAGACACTTATAAAATGGATTTCCCGGTTCCTTTCAAGAACCGTTATGAAACTGCTATCGTCAGGGAGAGTTCCATCGAAGCGCACTATCAGGGTGAGCGCAGGATAATACCGGTATATCTGATAGACAATCACCATTACTTTTACCGTGATCGCATGTATATGTATGACGACGAAGCGGAACGGTTTGCTTTTTTCTGCCGGGCGTTACTGGAGATGCTGCCTAAATTGGAATGGCAGCCGGATATTATTCACTGTAATGACTGGCAGAGCGGGCCAATCCCCTTGTTCTTAAAAACACATTATCTGCAAAACAGTTTTTATAACCGTATAGCTACAGTTTTTACAATTCATAATCTTCAGTACCAGGGCAATTTCCCCAAGGATGTGCTTCAAGTCCTCGGCTTGGGTGAAGAGTATTTTCACCCGGAACGGCTGGAGTTCTACGGAACGGTTAGTTTTATGAAAGCGGGAATTGTCTACGCTGATGTTATTAATACCGTCAGCCGGACTTACGCGACGGAGATCCAGCGCCCGGAGTTGGGAGAACGAATGGATGGCCTGTTGCGGAAACGTTCCGCGGACTTATATGGTATTGTGAACGGTATTAATTACCATGAATTTAATCCTCGGACAGACCCGCGGATTCACCGCAATTTTGACCAGTACAGTATAGCAAATAAAAAGGAAAACAAGTTCGCCCTGCAAAGAGAATTGGACCTTCCCGTCCGGGATGTCCCGGTAATCGGACTGATTTCCCGTCTGGTGGATCAGAAGGGGCTGGATTTAATTGCGGAAATAATTGACGAGGTCATGGATGGTGATATTCAGTTTATAGTTTTGGGAAGCGGCGAACCTTATTACGAAAAACTGTTTGAAACAATTAAGGCTCGCTACCCGGAAAAGATGGGTCTGTATATCGGGTTCAACGCTATTTTGGCTCAGCGCATTTATGCCGGAGCGGACATGTTCCTGATGCCTTCGCGGTTCGAACCCTGTGGGCTTGGCCAATTAATCAGCCTCAGGTATGGTACTATTCCCATAGTGCGTTTTACAGGTGGACTGGCTGACACGGTGAGCGATTACAACCCTGCGACCGGTTCAGGTAATGGCTTCGGTTTTTCCGAATATTCCGGTATGCTGCTGTTGAACGCAATTAATAGGGCTCTTCAACTCTACCGGGAGCAACCTGGCGATTGGCACAAGTTGGTTTTTAACGCTATGGAACTGGATTTCTCATGGGCGCGCTCAGGGGTTGAGTACATTCATTTATTTCAAGAAGCCATGAAGAAGCATCTCTCGGTCCAAAGAATTGCCTGATGTTAGTCCGTAAGGCGCAAACGCAAGATTAATGGTTTCTTTTTGTCCTTAATGGCTCGAAAAGGCAGATGTGAAGCTGGACAGTTATTGATAGTAAATGTTAATATATCACATATAAACATCCAGGATATTACTTTTAATTATAGCATGACGTTATCATCGCTCACTCAGAGGAAGGGGGACACACCTTCCTTGGTTACAATAAAAACGGAAAGCTTTTAGGAGATCAGGGAAGGAATGTCCCCAATTAATTCCGCACCGACAGCAGAACGGCTCGCTTCGGACCGGACTAGCGGCACTGCAAAGGCGGCTTTGACAACCTGTGGGCTTATAACGCGGCTCATGTTCGGCCCTAATAATCGTATAAGCTCCCTCGCCCTCGGGCTCGGTCAAACTCGCTCGCTTCGCTTACTCGAACAGTTCCCTCACTGTTCCGAGGGCTCACTCGCTCTTTGAATTAGGCCTTAAAATCGCCGCTTAATAAGTCCACAGGTCGTTTATCCACAATTTTTGAAGTCCGGTTACCCTCGCATCGCCGACTGCTGTTACCGGTGCTCCGCAAGTCGTTCGCTATAGATAACGCCATGCCTTCCTTGGCCGGGTTTACTAAATGTTTATGTGTTATTTTAAGGAGGTTTTCCATGGACTTTTATGAACTGGTGAAAGCGAGGAGAAGTATCCGGAGTTTTAAGAGCGATCCGGTTGACGAGGATCTTTTGAAACGAGTGCTGGAGGCGGCCCGGTTAGCTCCTTCGTGGAAGAATCTTCAGTGCTGGCGGTTTATTGTGGTATGCGGTGAAGAAAGTAAAACCGGGATTTTGGCAGCGATACCGGATACTAATCCGGGGAAAAAAGCTATCGCCGCGGCGCCGGTAGCGATAGTGCTCTGTGCTGATCCCCGGGCGTCCGGGGTAATGGGGGACCGTCATTACTATCTGGTAGACTCCGGTATTGCCATGGAACACCTGATCCTCGCCGCACGTGCCGAAGGGTTGGGAACCTGTTGGATTGGTGTGTTTGAAGAGGACGTGGTAAAATCTGCTTTATCTGTACCGGCCGATTGGCGGGTTGTCGCCCTGACACCCCTCGGCTACCCTGACCAGGAGCCTGCTTCCCGCCCAAGAAAAACAATTGATGAAATTGTATTTCGCGAAAAGTGGAACGGTTTATGATACCTGGATTATATTACTTGACTTTCCCGTCTTCCTCTTTATTCTCGGGGCCAAAGGATACTCCTTGCACATTAACGTTAACACCCAATACTTTTAAACCAGTCATACTTTCAACCGCGTTTCTAACTTTGGATTGGATCTGGTAGGCGACTTCTTGAATACGTGTACCGTATTCAACTATAACATGTATATCAATTGTCGCTTCTTTTTCCCCTACATCAGCTTTTACACCTTTGGTCATATTCTTGCGTCCGAGTTTTTCCGCAATTCCACCGGCCAGGCCGCCGCTCATTCCGGCCACTCCTTCTACTTCTGTAGCGGCCAGGCCTGCGATAATTTTTACAACATCCTCGGAAATTTTTATCGTACCGGAACTATTTCCATCTATAACAACTTGATTACTATTGTCATCCATTTGATAGTCCTCCTCAGTTATGTAATCAATATTTTACTAAATTGTACCATTTTAATGAGCTCTTGTACATATTAGTGAGACACATACTTTTAAAGCGATAGACATAAATATTTACTAGGCTACCATTTAACCTCCTTATATCTGCGCAATCGTTTCTTGATGGCTTCCCTGTTTGCAAGGAATTTATCTTTTGATGGTATTACCCAGCCGTCCAAATGTTCCCTGCGGTGTCTGTGCGAGTAAAAGTGGTTCGGTATTTCGTCCGGATTTACTTCTAGTTCCCATTTGCCTCCATTCAATGAAACTCTCCACATTATTCCGCATGTACAGCACATCACCTCGTCTGAACCGGTAAAATGAAATGATTTACTGTAACAAACGGGGCATTGCCCGGGCTCCGGCTTTCTTTTTTGGGTTTTTCCCTGTAATTCAGCGGCGACGGCCAGACCCAGACGCCTAGCCCCGTTTACGTTTTCATCGTCAAGAAGCACTTCTCCCGGACCTGTGGCATAGGCTTCCAAATAATCAACCAAACGGTATCCGTATGCCAGGGGTAATAAGTTTAAAATTTCTACGCCAAGCGGGTTCCACTTACTATTGCCGGCCACACTGATCGTTGCCGCAACCCTGTTGCGCCCATAAATCTCATCAAGCTCTTTTGAGTAGATAAAGGCTCTGTCTATGACCATCTTTACGATGCCAACCGGGCTAAAGAGGTAGGTGGGCGCGGACACCAAGAGCCCGTCGGAATTTTTCATTTTTTCCCAGATGAGCGGCATATCATCATCTTTAATAACACATCCGCCTGAAAACGCGCAGGACAAGCAGCCGCGGCACGATTTAACCTTATAGTCGGAAAGACGCAGGTATTCAACTTCCACGCCGTTTTCACGGGAGCTTAATAACGCTTCCTGCAACAGGACGTCTGAGTTTCCGTAGCGCCGGCAGGAACAATTCATCCCTAGCACTCTTGGCATTGTTTAAACCCTCTATTCAAAATTTATAGTTAGTTTCGCTATCCGTGTGGAAATTCCTGCCCGTTGGTGAAATATACTTAAATATTCCAGAAGATACATGCAAATTTGTTGACGGAATTCTAACCGATAGGATAAGATTATTGAAATGATTGAAATTTACCGGGAGGCGCTCTTTTTGAAACAAAAAGAATTAGTTATTATTGGCGGCGGTCCTGCCGGCCTGTCAGCCGGTATTTATGCTTCCAGAGCGGCCTTGAACGCCGTCTTGCTGGAACGCGCGTTGCCGGGCGGTCTGGTGGTAAGCACGGAATCTATTGAAAACTATCCGGGTTTTGCCGATAGTATCGGCGGTTTTGAGTTGATGGCAAGGATGGAGAGTCAGGCTCGCCGTTTTGGCCTGGAGATAATATCAACCGACGTGAAAGGCCTGAAACCTGATGGCAAAAAGTTGATAATAGAAACTGAGCAGGGAGAGATAACGACCGGCGCCGTAATTATTGCCACGGGTGTTCAACCTCAGCGTCTGAACGTAATGGGCGAAACTGAACTTACCGGGAGGGGCGTGTCATATTGCGCCACCTGTGACGGACCGTTTTTTCGCGGTAAAAGAGTTGCCGTTGTCGGCGGCGGCGATGCCGCTGTTGAGGAAGCTGTTTACCTGACTAAGTTCGCGGACAAAGTTTTTATTATCCACCGCCGGGGCGAATTAAGGGCTACAAAAGTCGTTCAACAAAAAGCTTTTGACAACTCAAAGATTGAGTTTGTTTGGCATAATGTAGTTGATGAAATTCGTGGGACAGATACAGTTGAGGCTGTTCTGACAAGAGATGTCCGTAACGGCGTGACGAGTCTTTTGCCTGTCGACGGAGCATTTATCTATGTGGGTAACGTACCTGTTTCCGGCCTGGTCAAGGGTCTGGTCAAGCTGGATAACAGCGGTTATATCATTACTGATGAAAACATGCTTACCTCACATCCAGGCATCTACGCGGCCGGTGATGTGCGAAAAAAATTGTTGCGCCAGATTGTCACCGCGGTGGCAGATGGGGCCATTGCCGCTGTAGCGGCTGAAAAATACCTCGAAGAACAAGGTCGGATGTGATTGATCGAGGTTAGTAAATGTGCTTTTTTAAAAGTTAACAGGAGATAAGTTATGGAAAATAGCTTTGTCGTATGTGATTTGGAAACTACAGGGCTGGATCCTTACACGGATAAGATCATTGAAATCGGTCTGGTGAGGCTGGAAGGTGGAAAAATAACCGGTAAATACCATACCTTGATCAACCCTAACCAACCACTTCATATAAAAGTGAAAAGGTTGACCGGCCTGGAAGATAGGGATTTAGCCGGTGCGCCCGAATTGGCCGACGTGCTGCCCGAAGTTGTAGACTTTATCGGTGACAGCGCGATAGCCGGGCATAATGTTGATTTTGACCTTGGATTTCTGGCTGCCGCCAGGGGAGAGCCTTTCCGCAACCTGTCTTACGACACCCTGGAACTGGCCAGGCTTGTCGCGCCGGACTCGCCAGGCTTCCGGCTGAGTACCCTTTGCAAGGCTTTTAATATCGAACTTAAGACTGGTCACCGGGCGTTGGATGACGCTGTTGCCACTGCACGCCTGTTAACCGTATTGATCGAAAAAATCCGGAAGATAGATCTTGATGTTTTGGTTCAGTTGAGCAAGCTTTTGGCGGAGGCGCGTTCCAGGTGGCATAATTTTACGGGAGAACTGGTTAAGGAATTGCTGAAAGTTTTTCCGGACAGAAAAATTTCAGATAATCCTTATTGGCGCAGGGAAGAAGAGAATATTGAGGAAGAGGGCTGCCGGGATAAACAGGATGAAAGAGTAAGACATTTGCTCGACCTGGATTATCTCGCTTCACTTGTCGGAAAAAAAGGACCGTTGGAGAAAGCCATTTCCGGCTATGAATACCGTCCTCAGCAGGAAGCCATGGTCAGGAAAGTTGCCGGGGCTTTCAACGAAGAAAAATATTTATTGCTTGAGGCGGGGACCGGAGTGGGCAAGTCGATGGCTTACTTGCTCCCGGCGGTTTTATGGAGCATTAAGAACAAGGAAAGGGTAGTGGTAGCCACTAATACCATCAATCTTCAAGAGCAACTATGGCTTAAAGACATCCCTGTTCTGGCTGGAGTGATTGATGAACAGTTTCGCGTATCTTTAGCTAAGGGGCGCCAGAATTACATATGCCTGCGCCGCTGGTTCAATGCCTTAAACAGCTTGCACCAACCGGACGAGGCGGCGTTTTACGCCCGGGTCCTGACCTGGTTGGCATTGACTAAAACTGGTGACCGCGCCGAACTAAACACCGCTCCCGGAGAAGGGGATTACTGGCTTACTATCTGCGGCGACGCGGAAAGTTGCCTCGGTATAAGATGCCGCTACCAGCGGGATTGTTTTGTGAATAAAGCTAGAAAAAAAGTTGAAGAAGCGGACCTGGTGATCACAAACCACTCCTTGTTGTTTTCTGATGTTAGGGCTGAAAACAGAGTACTCCCGGCGTATGGACCGCTAATCATCGACGAGGCCCATCACCTGGAAGATTCAGCCACCATCCACCTTGGCAGGCAGATTTCCCTAAGTTCACTGAACCGCTGGCTTGGTGTAACCGGAAAAACTTTGGGGAAGCTGGCGGAAGTCACTCCGCCGGGAGATAGGGAGCAGTGGGGGCGGGAGATTAAATCTGCGCTGGAAATCAGGTTGGAAGCGGTTGAAACTGCGCGTCTTTTTTTTCATATACTTGGGGAATTAGCCGTGAAAAAAACAGACGCTGAAGATAATGAATTCAAACCCGGACGCTCAAGTCTGCGGTTGCCCGATAGTGATACCGGATACGGGATGGTTATGTCCAAGGGTGAGGAGTTAATTAAATTATTACGTTTACTTTCAGGCGCCGTTTATAAATTATCGGAATTTATGGAAATATGGTCGATATCTGCAGAAGAATGGACTGAACAGGCCCGTGATCTTCTGCAAACCGCCCAATCCGGTTCAGCTTTGACAGAAGACCTCCTTTTTATTTTGGAAAGCGCTGACAAGGATTTCGTATACTGGGCGGAGTTTGAGTTTTGGGGCAGGGGCTTGTTAAAAAACTGTAACTTGTTGGCAGCTCCCATAAATGTTGGTGAAATGTTATACAAACGTTTCTATAAAAATAAAAGCACTTTGGTATTTACTTCCGCGACACTTTCAGTAAACGGGACCTTCGATCACTTTATAGAGCGGGCGGGGTTGGAATACCTCCCGGCAGACCGGCTGGCGCTTGCTCGTTTTGACTCGCCTTTTGTTTATGAACAACAGGCGCTATTATGTATCATTCGTGATATTCCTGTTCAGGGGGCGGCGGCGGCTGACTTATACCTGGAGAAACTGGAAAATGTAATTGCCGAACTGGTTAATATAACCGGCGGGAAAACGCTTGTTCTTTTTACTTCTCACAAGATCCTGCGTGAGACTTACAACAGGCTTAAGCCCAAGCTGGAAAGCATGGATATTTATCTTTTGGGTCATGGAATAGACGGTAGTAGGTCAAAGATTTTAGAAGAATTCACATCTTCTGGAAGAGCGGTGCTTTTCGGTGCTTCAAGTTTTTGGGAAGGGGTGGATGTGCCGGGAGAGGCGTTAACTTGTGTGATTATGGTCAAACTGCCTTTCTGGTCTCCCAGGGTTCCGGTAATTGAAGCACGCCTGGAGGATTTGGCCAGGAAGAATAAGGACGGTTTTCGAGCTTTTAGCGTTCCCCAGGCGGTGATCCGGTTTAAACAAGGATTTGGCCGGCTGATTCGCAGAGGCAGCGACCGGGGTTGTGTTGTTGTCCTTGACGCCAGGATTCTTGATAAAAGATATGGCAGACAATTCTTAAACTCGCTTCCACTAAAAAGCCATATTCGCGGCGGGACTGAGATGATCTCGAAAAAAATATCGGAATGGTTTAACGGCGGCGCTTAAAAAATTAGCACATTCAGCCAGGTTTTGAAATAGTATATTAACAGTTAATTTTAGAAGGAGTGTGATTACTCTTGCGTGTATATTTTGTGAAGTTACCGTCTTTTATTAGAGCGTGGTTATTAAAAATTTACAAGTAGTCAATCGTTAGTTGCATGTTGTGGTTGTTAGTATATTATATGGGAATCCTTCTTTTGGGGCAGGCCGGAACCTGTCCCTTCAATTTGAGCACATATTTTTTTTCGGGTCGGCATACTTTCTTAAAAGAAAGGGTGGGGGTCCGGTTTTGGCTGTATTTATACGGAGCTTTCGAGTTAAAAAAAAGTCTGTTCTTTTTTTATTGTTATCAGCTTTGGCGTTTATTTATGGTTTTCAATTTGCTGTTCCACTATATGAAGAACGGTACATTACAACTTTGTCCTGGGTAGTTGCAAATAGGCTGATTGTTATTGATCCCGGACATGGGGGTGAAGATCCGGGTGTTCTGGGTACGACCGGTGTTCATGAGAAAGATATCGTCCTAAGTGTATCCAAAAAACTGGCGGCTATTTTGCGAGAAGCCGGCGCCGAGGCGGTACTCACCAGAGACAGCGACAGGGATCTGAGCGATTCGAACGTAAAAGATTTGTATTCAGCGAAAATTCAAGATTTGAGCCGCCGTGTAGAATTGGCAAATAACCGCGGCGCGGATATTTTTATCAGTATTCACGTGAACAGTTTCCCCAATCCAAGGGAAGACGGCGCTCAGACTTTTTATCAGCCGGGTTCGGAAGAAAGCAGAAAACTGAGTTTGGCTATTCAGCAGGAGATGAACCGGTTTCTGGCCAACCCGGGACGGGAGGCGAAGCCGGTGGACTATTTTGCCAACCGGATGACCAAGATGCCCAGCACAATAGTGGAAATCGGTTTTATTACGAACCCGAAAGAAGAAAAACTGATGCTTGACCAGCATTACCAAAGCAAAGTGGCATGGGCTATTTACGCTGGGATTGTACGTTATTTTGCCTTGCCCAAACCGGCTTTTGCAGTTCCTCTACCATTCTCCCGTTCTGAATCCTGACTCTTGAGTAGTGATTGACAAGCCTCTCCTGGAAGTCAATTTTAATTTAAGCTGTTGCAGGATTTTTTGCTCTAAATCCCGAACATATATAAGTTAGTTTATTAGATATAGTAATGTCAACAGGGGGTTGTATAATGTTTCCTAACTTGGGGATGTCTGAATTAATATTAATCTTAGTTATCGCGCTGGTTATTTTTGGGCCGCGCAAGCTGCCTGAAATCGGCAGGTCGCTGGGTAAAACGATGAACGAGTTCCGAAGAGCTTCGTTATCCAGCATTAGCGAATTAGATAGTGTTACAGAAGGGATAAAAGAAGAAGCTAAACAAGTTAATAAGATTGCGCGGGAAGAAGTGAAATAAAGAAGCGAAATAAATTAGGGGGATAACACCCCCTAATTTATTTCTAAGCTATATGAGTTTATAATGCTCTGTTATGCTTTTACGCTTGTACCGGCGGAGATACTGTCTGAAACGGCTGTATCTTGCTCATGCTCTTTGGGCAAAATGGGGAAGTTTTCTACTACAAACAAATAGGCCAGGATTAGAACACTCCACATGCCGATAGTGATCAGCCACTCCCAGATGCTGGGGAAGTAACTGCCGCCCACACTTTGGGCCATTCCTGTGAAGACCACATTCATGCGGTTGAATATAACACCTATAACAACCAGAGCCGAGGCGGTTACAACACCCCATAGTTGTTTGCGGATGGCAGGAATGGCGTACATAATTATTGGAACCAGAACAAATAAAATCATTTCCACTAGAAACATGTTGCTTTCGAAAGAGCCGTTAAAAGCCATGGAGTAGACGCCGCGGTAATTCAAGTCAATTATTTTTACAATCAAGTAGACAATCAACATCCACATTGTCACTTTAGTAAGGCTTTCGAAAACGGGTAATTCCGGTTTCCTGTTATAAGCTCTTGCCGCCAGAGTTCCTTCGATGGTCACCATGGCCGGTCCCAGGAAGAAAGCGGACCAGACAAAGAAGAACGGGATGATCATCGACCACCATAACGGGTTGAGCCGGTCAACCGTTACAATGTACAGCGAACCTAATGACGACTGGTGCAGGGTAGGGAGGACGATCCCCAGGATTGTTAAAGGAACCAGGGCTTTGCTTAAAA
>Ga0067045_1028710_pt1 | contig 28667 bp, 28 predicted proteins | sample TerdegcTABiofilm_FD_59184 | JGI IMG/M metagenome (GOLD analysis project Ga0067045, IMG submission 59184) | Combined Assembly of (Gp0054472, Gp0054536) Wastewater bioreactor microbial communities from Singapore -Terephthalate degrading...
TTCAGGATCTATACAATATCTTGTGCCTCAGATTCCGAAACAAGCCTGCCCTGAACTTGTTTCACGGGTTCGGAATGACGGGGGGACTGAATGAATACATCTTTCTTTACCTCTGGCGATACCGGTTTGTCTTCTGTTTCACACTTTCAGGTTCATGAGTTCATACATCCGGTGGAGGGCGATGGATACCGATACGCTCAGATTCAGGGATTCCACATTCTTTTCCATGGGGATCCGGATCTTTCTATGGCGGAGATTGGGGACACTGAGATTTTTGAGATTCTCCCCTATTCCCCATCCCTCGTTGCCGAAAAGCAAAACAACCCCGCTGTCTTCTCTTCTCTGCTTATGAGGGGAGTCGGTTTTGATTTCCTTTATATCGAGGTCAGAATCCCCGTCGGGAGAAAAACTCCATAATTGAAAATTCTTTTTAATAAGAAAATCAACAAAACCCTCCGGTGAGGGGAATCGGATATGAGGAACTCCCAATATATATCCAGCGGAAGATCTGACGGTTTTAGGGTTGTACCACTCTACACAGTCTCCTAATAGTATAACCCCTCCTCCACCAAAGGCGCGGGTGGAGCGGATAATAGTCCCCAGGTTTCCCGGATCGGAGATTTCTTCTAAAGCAACAAAAAAAGAATCTGCAGGAAAATCCTTCTCCCTGTAGCTTCTCTGGGGTAACACTGCCAGAATTTTTTGTGATGTCTGGCAGGTGGTTATATAATCCATGATTTTTTCCTCTACCGTAAAGGTTTGTTTCGCTTTTTTGGTGAGGAACTGAACAAGAACCTGCTCTTTGGGATCCCGGAGACCCGGACAGTAAAAGAGGCTGTCCACCGGATAATCGGTATGAATAACCTCTCTTAAAGCCCGGGTTCCCTCCAGGATAAAGACCTGTTCCAGATCACGATATTTCTTTTGATGTAACTTTTTGACCCGTTGAACCGCAGGATTCTGTCGGCTGGAAATAGGAAACATAAAATTCCTTATTCCCCAACAACTATCTCTTGGTCCACTGGAAGCCTCTTCGGGCTCTCTTGCGTCCGTATTTCTTCCGCTCTCTCATGCGGGGATCTCTGGTGAGAAAACCGCCTTTTTTGAGAGTGGGGCGAAGTTCGGCATCGAACTCCACCAGGGCTCTGGCGATACCATGACGGAGAGCACCGGCCTGTCCCGCTTTTCCGCCGCCGTGTACCCTGGCGATGATGTCGAACTGATCTTTTTTCTGGACTGCATTAAGGGGTTCCATGACCTTGAGTTCCAGCATTTTTCTATCCAGGTATTCCGCCATGGGCAGTTTGTTAAGAGAAATCTTTCCGTTGCCGGGAACCAGTCTTACTCTGGCGACGGCGGTTTTTCTTCTGCCGGTGGCACAAAATACATCTTTTTCGCTCTTTACCTTAACCAAAGTTTCCAGCCTCCTCTAAAGCTATATGGTCAGGGACTCAGGCTGCTGCGCCTGATGGGGATGGGTTGCAGAACAATATACTTTAAGTCGTTTCATTCGAACATCTCTAAGTTTATTCTTGGGCAGCATACCCCTGACTGCCAGAAAGATCGCTCTTTCGGGGTGATCTTTCACCATTTCTTTCAATTGTACTTTCTTGAATCCGCCGGGATAACCCGAATGACGGATATAGTATTTATCCACCATTTTATTGCCCGTTACGGCGAATTTATCCGCATTAAGTACCACTACAAAATCTCCCACATCGATATTGGGGGTGTAGGTAGCCTTGTGTTTTCCTATAAGTATGCTGGCAATCCGGGATGCGGCTCTGCCCAGGGTCTTGCCTTCCAGATCCACTACGAACCATTTTCGCTGAACATCTGTATGGGATGGTGTAAAGGTGTCCACGTTTATTCCTCCCTGTTCTTCCGATAAACAATAAAAAAAAAGCCTTTTCGTCCCAATATGATAATACATATCCCCTCCCCTGTCAATACCGGAAAAGAATTTTCCCGTAAGCTTTTTTATACTCTCAGGAATAATGTAATCCGGTAAGACCACTAAATCAACGGGGTTTGAATTATAGCATAAAATAATTCCGATGGAGGGTTTTTAACGGATTGGGAGAAACTTCCATTATATTAAGGGAGGTATTGTCTGTGCAAAAGAATTTTAAACGGTTTTATCCGGTTTTCCTGTTGTCCCTGCTGTTGCTGTTGGGTTCATCTTCCGGTTACGGCGACGATTCGGGCAGAAGCATCGTGGATAATCTCTATATGTCCTCCGGGAGTCTTCCCATCAACGACCTGGTGGCGGACATGGAAGTCTGGGGACCCATGGAGAAACAACAGGGAGGAGCCGCCCTGCAACTGCGCTCCAAGGATAAAATATTTTTCAAGAAACCCAATAAACTCAAAACCGATATCATCATCAACGATCCCGGAGGCGCCACCGACGGACAGCAGATGACCATCATCCGGGACGGCGTCAACTGTTTCCACTACCTTCCCCAGGGACAATACCCCGTCAAGAAAAAACCCGACGAACCCAGTCCCACCCTGAACCTTCCCCCCAACATCCAGGTCTATCCCCAGGATGCCAACAAATCCTATACCCTGGTGGGAGAAGAAGCGATCTCCGGTATCTCCTGCAAGGTGGTGCGGATTGTGGATTCCTCCAACGATGAAACCACCACTATCTGGGTGGATACTTCCAAATGGGTCCCCGTGAAACTGGAGAAAAAGATCCCCCCGGCAAAAGGCTCCGGCGAACCCACCGTCAAAACCGCCAACTACAGGGAATTCAAACAACTCAAGGACGGACGCTGGTTCCCCTTCGTTATCGAGATTCAGGTCGCAGGGCAGACCAGTCGGGTGGTCATCTATAAGGCTATCTCCGTCAATGTGGGCCTGCAGGATCACCTCTTCGAACCCATGAGCAAATTCATCAAATAGAGGTTAGAAGAGGGGAGAGGGTAGCAGAGGTCAGAGGGTAGCAGAGGTCAGAGGGTAGCGAAGGACTTCAGTCCTTCCCCCTTTAGAGGTTGGAAGTTAGAGGGTTTCCTTTTGTCTTGGGATTTCAAAACCGGTTCCCCCCCTCTAAAGGAATAAAAACGGGCGAGCCTGTCGGGGTCGGGAGACCCCTTCTACATTATAAGCCTGTCGGGGTCGGGAGACCCCTCCTACATTATAAGTTTTTCTGAAAGGGATGAAGATATATGATATGTCTGGAATGCGGATACCTGAACTCGTCTCATGATGAGAGGTGTCAGAATTGTTATGCTCCTCTGCCGGATAGGGACACTCCTCCTCCGATTCTATCCAAGCATTATCTTGAACTGGAGACGGCGTGTAATAAGGTGCAGAATCGGGAGATCTCCTCGGGGCAATTCCGGGACATTCTCAAACGGTTGGAGAATATATTCCGACAGCAACTGGACGATGTGGAAAAGATGGAAATCCCCTCCGATATAAAGGCGGAAATGAAAGCGGAAATGGATATGGGAAAAGGGGGACTCCGTTTATACCTGGAAGCCATAAGGGATATGTATGGTTTTCTGGAGAGCCGGGATCCCGTCTGCCTGCAGAGGGGGTTAACCCTTGCCCAGGACGCCAACCGCCGGATCAACAACGCCCTGAGGATGAATTACGAAAGTTTCCGCAGTGTCCAGGCTATGGCGGAGGAATTCCTGAGTACCCAGAACATGGTATAACAGGTGGATTCTATCTGTTAACATTCCGTTAATATCCTCCGGGTTGTAATTCCGGGGGAGAGGTGTTAATATATAATGGATAAGGTTTAATTGTGGTCAGGAGGAAGAAAAGTGAATATAAACAATGATCTGCGGGTAAGCAGTTATACCACGACTCCCAAAAATGTAGGAACTGCCAAGCCGGCTGAAGAAAAAGCCGCTATCGCCACCGATGACGTATTTGTGGCGGTAGAACAACTGAAAACCGAAGGTTCCCAGGAGATAGCCCGGGGACAGGCCCTCAAACAGGAGGGTATCGGTCAACAGAAAGAGGGACTGAAGAAAGCCGCCGAAGGTCTGGTTAACATCGATCAGGGTATCGAGAAGGACACCAAGGGCAAAATCGGCGAATTTGTCGGTAATAAACTGGAAGAAATGGGCTCCGGCATGGTTCAGGAAGGACTGACCACCGAAAAAGGCGGACACCTGAAAGAACAACAGGGACTGGCTGATTTTGGCAAGGGACTGGCTCAGACCGATACCGCCAGGGGTGAGAAAAAAGCCGGCAGACATCAGGTCGCCTGCGGATTACACCAGGAAGCCAAAGGACTGGAAAGAGAAGGACAGGGGATCGAAACCTTCAATGCCGGCATCTTCGTGGGAGACCAGGGAAGATTGATTCAACAGGACGGCACGGGAACCATCGCCGAATTCCTGGATGTGGAAAAAGCCGGACATCAAGCCGTCAACCAGGGTATGGGAGACTTCAAGGAAGGGCTCAGCGATATCGGCAAAGGAGATGTTCTCTTGAAACAGGCGGAATCAAAATACCATCAGGCCCAGGTGCTGGAAAAACAGGCAAACCAGCTGGACAAGAGAGCCGCCAATCTGGAAACCAATGCCCAGGCAAAAGACGAAAAAGCAATTCTTAAAGATAAGATAGCTCTTGATAAAGACGCCAGAGCCGACATCAAAGACGGCAAAGCAGCGGTTAAAGACGCCGAAAGCATCGTCCATACCGAAAAAGGGAGCAAGATGGACATGCTGAGCCAACTCCTCAAGAAGAAAGCCGAAATCGACAAACAGGCGGGAGGAGAACTGCTGGGAGTGGATTCCTTCATGGGGGAGGGACTCTCCACCATTCATGAAGGGAAAGTTACCGGCGAAATCGGCGATATGAGAAAAGCCCAGTCCGATATGGCTTTCAACCGGGCAGGCGAAGATAAGGCCGAATCCTCCATGCTGAAAGACGAGGCAAAGGAACTGAGAGCCGAAGCCAACGAACTGAGAACCGAAGCCCAGGAACTGAGAGCCGAAGCCCAGCAGATGAGAGCGGAAGCCCAGGAACTGAAAACCACCGCCCAGACCAAACGGGGCGAAGCGGCACTTCTCAGAAAGAGCGGAGGAGAAGACGAAGCCCAGGGTAAAGCACTCATCGAGAAAGGCCTCCAGGAGAAGCAAAAAGGTCTCACCGGCATGACCGTGGGCGGACTGGTGGGCGGCATAGCCAGCGAAGGCGAAAAACAGGGACTCTCCGACGTGGCAACGGGTGTAGGCGTGTCGGATCTGGGATTCATGATCAAGGACGCAGGCATGAAGGATATGAAGAAGGGCGCCAAGATCCAGGAAAAGGCCTCCGCCAAACAAAAAGCGGGACTCTCCGCCATGACCGCAGGAGCGGAAAAATCCGCCGCCGCCTTTGCACAAAAGACTTCCGCCTTCAAGGACATGAAGGAAGGCTCTCAACTGGAAACCCAGGGAAGAGACCTGCAACAGACCGGATCTGCTATTTACGAGGCCGGAGATCAACTGCAACATCAGGGCATCGACCTCCAGAAAGAGGGCCAGAAACAAGTGGAATCGGGCAAGATCATGGAACGGGAAGGAAGAGAAACCTTCGTCAAAGGACAGGAAAAGGAAAAAGCCGGCGACGTGGTGGAGAAGAAAGGCAAATCCTATATCGATCTGGCCGACCAATACAATATCTCCAAGTAGTAAACAAATAATAATAATAAAAGAAGAAGCTGCTATAAACGGCTTCTTCTTTTTATTATCGTCCTGATTTCGTTTAGAAGGGCATGTCGTCGGGATTAAAATTTTCGTAGTCGATCTTGTCGGGGAAAGGGTCCACTTCGGGTTCCGGAGGGATCTGCATGAGTTTCATGGCTTCCGGTTCGGTGTCGGCAGCCAGGGATCTTTTAAGAGATGCCGCCAGGCGGATGCGATCTTTCAAGAGCAGATCGATCTCGTTTTTGGCGTTTTCCAGCATTTTTTCCGTGAGGAACTCCTTGATGCCGTCGTCGGAGACACAGTCCAGGGAGGTACTGCCGTCGTCGTTGGTGGCGTTGACACAGGCTCCGTAACGGATAAGCAAGTTGATGAGATCCTTTATTTCATCGAGGGATACCTGTCTTCCGTAGGCGAAGGACAGATCTTCCATGTCCAGACTGGCGACAGTGGAGAGGATGGTCCAGCCGTTGTTGTCCTTTACATGGACGTCGGCTCCCTTTTCCAACAGCAGTTTTGCCACTTCGGTATAACACCGTTCACAAGCCAGATAGAGGGGGGTTTTATTATGAAAATCCTTTATGTCTATTTCCGCCTCGCCTTCAATGAGAAGCCGGGTGATCAACAGGTTTCCCATGCCTGCGGAAGTATGCAGGGGAGTCAGTCCCGAGGGGTTCTTGCAGTTGAGATCTGCGGAGTGGTCAATTAGGGTTGACACAAAATCCACGTCATTATTGAGGATGGCGTCCCGGAACAGGTCGGGGAGATTTTTCATGGTTCTGGGCTGATGGGGAGTGGGAGTCTCTTCGGGGAGTTTTTCGAAGCCCTCGCTTAAAGCAAAGGTATAATCGAAGTTTTCCATCTCCTTGACCAGAGAACAGTCCTCTACGGCGCCGCAGGAGGAGAGGAACTCCACCAGGGTATCGAAGTTTTTCTGTTTTGCGTAAAAGAGAGGGGTTTTTCCGTCGGCATCCACGGGATTGATGTTGGCTCCGTGTTCCAGGAGAATCTTCACATCTTCCATGCGGTTGGAATCCGAGGCGTGGTGGAGGGGGGTTCTGCCGTCCATGTCCGTGGCGTTGACGTTAGCCCCTTTTTTTATCAGCAGAGATACCGCTCCGGGGTCTCCCGTCCATGCCACGAAGTGGAGGAGGCTTCTCCCTTTTTCGTTAAAGAGGTTTACTTCCTGCAGGTTTTCTATCACCGCTATCCGTTCCTCCGGCGTAAGGCTCTCCAGTTCGAAGAAGAGGGGTGCCGTTTCATAGTCGCTATCATCATAAAATATTTCTGTCATGTTTACATCTCCCGGATTTTTTATTAAAATTTAGAACTGATTGTTTAATATACTGTCAATCATAGAACCACTCTTCCTGGTTGGGATCATAATGGGGGTAATCATAATCTTCATCATAGATCCATTCCTCTTGGTCGGGATCATATTCGGGGTAGTCAAAATCCTCCTCAAAGGGATTGTATTCCGAGTAATAATCCTGTTCTTCGTATTCTTCTTCTTCGAAAATGTCTGATATTTCCTGAATAGAGGGATATTTTTCTTCCAACAATTCCTGAATTTTTGCATTAAACTCATCCGCGTAGCAGCTTTCTTCCATTTGTTCCACAACGCTTTTTATATATAGGGCTTCTTTTCGAACCAATTCACATTTGTTTTTTTTTATTTCATCTAAGAGTCTTTTTTTTTCTTTACGCATGTAGTCTATTTCTCTTCTAGCATTTTCGTACATTTTATCATATAGAAATTTTTTGACATCTTCTTCAGTGCAACAATCTATAGGAGTGGATTCATCCGCGTTGGAAGAATTAATACAAGCACCGTATTGTATGAGTATATCCAGAGTTTTCTTTATATCATCTATGGTGGCATCTTTTCTGCCCTGGCTTATAAAATCTTCCATACTCAGACTAGCTACAGTGGAAATTATACTCCATCCGTCAGTATCTAAAACATTGGGATTGGCTCCTTTTTCTAATAAAAATTTACATGTATCTGTGAAACATTTTTCAGATGCCAGATATAGGGGAGTTTTTTGATGAGCATCTTTTTCATCTATTCTGGCTCCTTTTTCTATAAGGAGTTTAACCACAGGTAGATTCCCTCTGCCGGCAGCAAAATGAAGAGGAGTTAATCCGGAAGGATTTTTGGAGTTTACATCAGCGCCATATTCTATTAGTTGAGATATAAAATCAATATTATTGTCATATATCGCTTTTTCGAAAAGGTTTTGCATATCTCTGAGAGTTTTATCCCTCAATATATCTCTTTCCATAAGCCCTCCTCCGAAAGCAAAAGTACGGGTAAATTCATTTTTTTTACGGAGATTTTTCTCATTATTCATTGCTTGTAGAATAAGCTGTTTACATACCGGATTCCGGGTCAGTTCTAGGGGGGTTTCCCCTTCAAAATCATTAATATCCACAAAGGCTCCATGATCCAGCAATGCTTTTACGATATCCGGTTTGTCTTGTGCCGATGCATAAAAGAGAGGAGTTCCTCCCAACATACTGGTAGCGTTTACTTTCATTCCATTATAGATTAGTGCTATAACTTTTTCAACATCTCCATGATATGCTGTAAAATGTAAATAAGTTCTACCTTCACTATCAAAGAATTTTAACTTAAATGAATTTTCTTGCAGATTCATTATGTCTTCTATAGTGGATGAAAAAAGATCAAATTGCAAATCAATCAGACATTCCCTCCATTCCTGTTCATCTCCAAAACTATAATGATGATATTCCGTGCTATAACTCATATATTTTATTCTCCGGAATCAGTCTTATGTAGGGATATTCTTTGTTTTTTTGCCAAGTCCTTTCTTTTTCTTTTTTCTCTAAAAGAAATGAGATGTAAAGAGGAAAGAGGGAATCCCGATAATATAACTAAGATGGTATAAGATAATGAACAAAATGTGAACAAAATGTGAACAAAAGGGGATCAATGAACCTGATCGGAAGGATCGGGATAAAATAAGGAAGAATCGGCTTTCGGGGTGATGGAATTTTGTTTATCTGCTTTCTGGGAACCACAATGTTAACACAAAATTAACATTTTAGAAATACTCCGTCAATAGCGGTTTCATATAATGACCTTGAGGGATGCTGCATGAATGCTGGAAAAACAGAAACGGAGGTAATTCCGGTCTGGGTCTCCGGTGTTCAAACCCCTGTAACGGAAAGGAAGAGCAGAGTTTATGGTCGGAATGCCTGGCATGTCGGGAGCAGGAATGAGCGGCGCTTCCGGTACCAGAGGAATGGACGCCGGCATGACGACAACCTCTACTGGCACGACCACCACCCCGACGGGAACTACGACTACCACAGCAGGAACCACTCCCACCGGAGTCCAGGGACAAACTCAGGCAACAACCCCGCCAATGACGAGCATGGCTCAACCCGGTTTCCGTGCCACTGTTCCCCAGGGATTCAATATGAGTCCCGGTCAGACTCTATGGGGAACGGTAACGGGACAGCAGGGTGGTTTCTTTACCCTCCAGTTCGGCAAGTTCAGTCTGACTGCCCAGAGTACTCTCCCCTTCACGGTAGGGCAACGGATCCAGGTGGAATTCGACGGATTCAAGGGGAATCAGGCTAATTTTCAACTACTGAAAACCATGAATTTCTCCCGGATGAGTCAGGCGGATCTGTCAACGGCTCTCTCCCGGATGAACCAGCCTCCCACCGACAAAGCCATGAATGTGGCAAAGGGAATGGTGGAATTCGGCATCCCCCTGACCAAGGGAAATTTCTCCGAGGTGAGTCGGGCGCTGAATCAACTGGGACGCCCCGTAACCACCGCCGATATGGCATCCTGCAGTTTTCTCAAGATGAATAATATACCTCTCACTCCCCAGAATGTCCAGGTAATGTCCAACTTTATCGCTCAACATCCCATGCTGGGATCCCAGGTTTTCGAACTGCAGAATCTGATCCGCAGGGAAGAGAAAAAAGTTAAAGACGACCAGAACAAGATGGTCGAAGAACTGGGAGAGATGATCGGAGAAGGCGGATTAGGCTCGGTCATGGGAAAATATACGGTGGATCCCCGGCAGACCAGAGCCAAGATGCAGAAGAACCTGAAAAACCTTGCCCGTGAAAGCGGAATGGAAAAAATGAACCTGGGCATGGGCATGGAAGAGGAAGACTCCTGGGAACTGCTGAAAGCCAGCCGATTGTTAAGGAAAGAGGCTCCGGTCATGTTTGGGGCGACGGCGGGAGCGGTGATCCGGGAAGCAGCCAAAAATCTGGAAGAGAATCTGATGGCTCAACAACTGATCAATAAAGGGACTCCCGGCAGCGATCTGGCGTTCTATTATCTCCAGATTCCCGTGAAACTGGAAAACGAGACCATCACCGTGGAAACCAGAGTAAAATATTACGACGATGAAGAGGGGAAAACGGTGGACCCCCAGAATACCCAACTGGAATTTACCGTAACCACCGATAACCTGGGAGAAATGCACTTCGTCCTGGAGATGAAAAAAGGAACGGCAAATTTGCGGGTAGGCACCGAAAGCCAGGAAGTCAGTGATTGGGTGGAACGGTTCCTGCCGGATCTGACCCGTTCCCTGTATCGCATGGGATACCAGCCGGGTTATCTGAAGGCAGGCTCCATTCAGGATATTCACGGCGCCCCTCTGGTTCGGCAGGAGGATTTCAGCCTGCTGGAAAAGGTGAATCTCCAGGCATGAAGGGGGGAACCAAAAAGATAATCGGGCAGAGGGTATCATGGACAGACGAGACGAACGGGAATTTGTTGCGGAAAGGGAAGACACCTGGGATACCCCCGCAAAGGAACTGAAAGACCAATACGCCTTCGCGGTGGATTATGAACCGGAAACGGGAACTCCCCGGATCAGAGCCATGGGCAGAGGGCTGGGAGCCGCCAGACTTACCCGGCAGGCACAAAAAACCGGAGTCCCAGTAGAAAGGGACGAAAAAAAGGCGAACCGGTTCTTCCGGGCAAAAACCCAGGCGGGAGTGCCTCAGCAGGTGTATGAGGTCATATCGGAGATTATCTCCTTCGTCTTCCGGCTGAACCACGCCTACATGGACGAGGAATACGCCCTGGAATGGGAACGGAAAGAAAAAGAACTTAAAACCGGCAAGAGAGAACCCCGACAGAAAAAAGAGAAAAATGAGGCGAAAAAGCCTGAATCCGTTAATGGAAAAGATGAGGATAGAGAAGAAGAAAGGGCGGCGGAAGAAGAGGACGAGGCGATAGAGGAAGAGGATTGGGATGAAGAAAGTGAACAAGATGAAGATGATCCCTTATTGGAAGGGGAAGCATGGAAAGAACTGAAAGAAACAAGAGATGTGGGTGAAAGAACCTTCGTCTATGTGGGCGAAGGAGAGTATATGGAGGATGAGCCGGAGGATGAAGAAGAGTTTTATGAAGATGAAATTGAATAATATGTTTATCAAATTTGGAGGTGTAGTAAAATGTTAGAGGGCATGAGAATGGCAACCATGGGAATGATGACCATGCAGGAGCAACAGGAAGTCATTTCCAACAACCTGGCTAACGTGGGAACTGCAGGATTCCGTAAGGATGTAATGGACGTCCAGTCCTTCTCCGCAGTGTTCAATTCCGAGATGAAGAAAGTGGGACATGTGGATCTGCCCGGTAAGGCCAAAGGCGGATTCTTACAGGTAGGCGGCGGTATCGAAACCAGCGGAGCTCTCTATACCCAGACCCGCACCAGCTATGCCCAGGGCGCCCTGAAACTGACCAGCAACCAGTTCGATATGGCTCTGGACGACAACGGCAAAGGATTCTTCACGGTCCAGGGAAAAGACGGCATAATGTTCTCCCGTAACGGTTCCTTCCGACTCTCCACCGACGGCTATCTGGTAACCCAGGACGGCTCCAGAGTGCTGGGACAGAACGGACCCATCAAGATCAACGGCACCGACTTCCAGGTCAGCAACGAAGGCGTCATCAAACAGGGAGATAAGGTTGTGGATAAATTCCTTATCACCGAATTTGATGATCCCGCCTCCCTGTCCAAACATGGCGAAAGCTATCAGCAGGCCCAGGGCGGATTCCATATTTCCAACAACTTCTCCGTGAAACAGGGATACCTGGAAATGTCCAATGTCAACGCCGTAAAGGAAATGGTGGACATGATGAGAATCATGAAAGCCTATGAAGCCAACTCCAAGGTTTTGCAGGCGGAAGACGGAGCACTGAGAAAATCGGTTAACGAAGTGGGTAAAATCGGTTAATTTCCCGGTTTAAATAAAGTCTGATTATTTCCCTTATAAAGGGATGAAAAAATTATATATTGGAGGTAGAGAATTATGATGAGAGGTCTCTATACCGCCGCATCGGGTATGATGGCGCAACAGATGAATATTGACAATATTTCCAACAACCTGGCCAACGTCCAGTCCAACTCCTTCAAGGCCTCCCGGGTGGACTTCCAGGATCTGCTGTATGCCCATTCCCAGGATCCCAATACCGAAGCCACTGCCGGCACCCAGATCGGTATGGGAGTCCGGGCCGCTTCCACCCAGAAAGTATTTTCCCAGGGAAGCATAGCCCGAACCGGCAATAACTTCGATGTGGCTATCCAGGGCGACGGTTTCTTCCGGGTAACCCTTCCCGACGGACAGGTAGCCTATACCAGAGACGGAGCCTTCCGACTGGATAAAGACGGCGGCATCGTAACCCAGGCAGGATACCAGACGGGAATCCATATCCCCAAAGACTTCACCAACGTGGTCATCAAACCCAACGGTGAAGTGTTCGCCACCAACGTCAACGATGTGCAACCCACCAAGATCGGCCAGATGCAACTGACCCGGTTCCTCAACCCCGCAGGACTCAAAGCCATCGGCGGCAACCTCTATAGCAAAACCGAGGTCTGCGGAGCGGAAACCACCGACATCCCCGGACAAAACGGACTGGGCATCGTCGCTCAGGGATTCCTGGAAAAATCCAATGTCAACGTGGTAGTGGAAATGATGAACATCGTCCAGGCTCAGAGAGCTTATGAAATGGCTCAAAAAGGCGTCCAAGCTGCCGACGAAATGACCCGTATGGCTAACCAGCTGAGCAAGGGCTAATAATATAATGTAGGAGGGATCTCCTGATCCCGATTACAGGGTAAAAGATTGTTTTCAAGGAAGGGTTAAGGTTGATTTTCTTGACCCTTCCGGTTCGGATATTTTTGGTTTTATTTCAATCCACTCCTTTAAGGAGGTGCAAACGTGAGACTCGACGGAATTAATCCCAAACCCCTCAACAAGATGGCTAACGAACTTCCCTCCACAGCCAGAAATGACAGTCAGTTGAAGGAAGCCTGTCAGGAGTTCGAATCCATGTTTTTAAACCAGTTGCTGACTTCCATGAGAAAGACCGTTCCCAAAACCAACCTCATGGCGGAAGAAGGCGAAGGCGGCGGCGGCGAAGACGGCGGTAACCGGGATGAAGAAACCTACAACTCCATGCTGGATACCGAGAGAGCCAAAGCCTGGGCACAGGCCGGCGGAACGGGCATCGGCGAAATCCTCTATGAACAGCTGAGGAAAAGCAAGGGCTAAAATCCCGGTAAGAGGATCTTCAGCCCGGATTCACGGGGTTGCGGTTCCATTTTATGTCAATAAATTGGCGCTGTTTGGTGTGCCAACAATAAAACTTATGATAAAATGTGGAAGGATCCTGTCTCTTGAGGTGGGATTCTTTGTTTTTGTCGCGAGTCCGGAACCCCGGCGTTATAAAGAGGAATTCTATTTTGAAAGTACCAAAAATCTGTTTTTACCTCTGTAGTTGTATTCATTCAGTCCCCCCGTCATTCCGAACCCGTGAAACAAGTTCAGGGCAGGCTTGTTTCGGAATTTGAGGCACAAGATATTGTATAGATCCTGAAACGAGTTCAGGATGATGTGGTTCTCCGCCAGAGGACTGAATATATACCTGTAGTTCAGACCTTCAGGTCTGCCACAGAGAAGATAGAGATGGAAGATAGAAGTCGAAATGAATTCCCTTCAAGCCCATCCGTTTCGACTTCTAACCTTCAACTTCCATACTATAGTTTGTTGCACTACTTCACAAAAACTCTGGGCAGGATGCCCGGATTACTGACAGTAGAACCGGCGTCCCGCCAGTGGCAAATTATACGAACAGACACAATTGACTACAATAAAAATCTACGATCATCGCCCTTATGACTGGAACAGGAGTTACAATCGGGGGCTGGAGACCCCTCCTGCAAATAGTATATAAACCGCTAGGGCTAAAGCCCTGAACTACATTTTAATAAACCTCGTGGTAGGCGGTGGGGGCGTAGATGGGGTTCTGGACGAATTCGTCAAAATCCCGCAGGTATTCGCTGTTACAGGTGATGGAGGCTCCGTTGTTTAACCGGATCTTGGCGGAAGGGTCTTCAGTATTCCGGACGATGATGCCTCCCAGCACCTTCACCTTGCCGTCCGCTTCGAATCCCCCCTCGGTATAAACCACTCCCTGGAAATAGAGGTAATCGGAGAGGAACTGGGCAACGGCGTTGGATACTACCGAATCGTCCTGAATAACCTCCTCCAGGGTCTTATACCTGAGCGCGGTGTGAGAGGAAAGCCAGTCCTGAATCCCCTCATAGGTAAGAGTCTGCTCCTCGCCGTTGATGGTTACGGTGATTTCCATGTCGTCCTTGAAGTAAGAGGATGCCAGAGTGGAGGAAGTGGCTTTGCCGTCGGCGATATCCTGCTGGATCTTTTCCACCAGTTTCTTCCGGATGTCCGATAAAACCAGATCATTGTCGGTGCCGTCGAGGGTCAGTTTACCCTGGACGTAGAAGGCGACGCCGGACAGGTTGGTGCTGTCCATATCCACACTGCCGGTGATCTCGGCACTGGCGGGAGCCTGCACTATATATTCATACTTTGTATAAGTTACATTATACACATCATATAATGTATATTTGGTTTCCCAGTATCCCGTCCATCCGAAATCATATTCCGTATAGGAGTCCACCTTTTCCCTTTTTTCTTCGGTGACGGTTTCCCCAGTATCCACCTTATTGGTTACAGTGCCGGGGATGGTGTCATCGTCATCATCATCGAAGGGGTTGGTGTCTTCCTCTTCTTCCTCTTCATCATCATCGGCGGTCAGGATTGCATCGGTGGAGAAAACCGCCCGAGAGGAAGCCAGAAGGGTGGGAGAATCCTGGGACAGAGAATAACCGCTCTTGCCGCTATCGTCGTCATCGCTTTTACCGCCATGATTATCATCATCATCATCGTCGTCGTCGTCGTCATCACCGCCAAAATAGTGGTGAAATTCGGTTTTAGTTTTAACTTCCTGTCCCACATATTCCGAGGAAGTCTCTTCCAGGGCTTCATAGCGGGACTGATTCTTATAGCCGGAAACCGAGATGACTCCGCTGCCTTCCACACCGCCGGTAACCACCAGGTTGGCATCCTTGATATAAACCTTGGCGCCGTTTAAGATCAGTTTGCCGTTAAGTTCCAGATCGGTGCTGCCGTCGCCGTCGAACTTGTAGGATTCTCCCTGGGTGAGGGTGATTTTGCCCTCGTCGTCGGGGGTGGTGGGCATCTGGGTAAGACTGTTGAAATTGGAGGGTGCTTCCATTTTTTCCAGTTTATCGGGAAGGTTTAAATTGGTATTTCCTTCGGTTTCTATATCGGTTAATTCGGAATCGGGATAATTACCGTAGAAATGGATGGTATCCTTGGAGGAGACAGTGGAGGCGGTGCCGGTGATACCGCATTCGTAGATTCCACCGCCGTTCCAGATGATGGTATTATTGTCGGCGATGGCATTGGAATGAAGATTGCCGGGGATGGAATTCCAGGTGCTGACGCTGTCGATCCCCTCCACAAAGAAGTCTCCGTCCTTGACCCGGATGGTTCCAGTGGAAGCGCAGGCATAGGTGTCCATGTAGGAGATTTTTGCCAGACAGACCAGAGTTTTTTTTGTTTCGAACCTGCCCTCTCCCATGGTTCCCACGGAAACCATCTGGGCGGACATGGGAGGTATGGTTTCACCGTTGTAGCCGGTCATGGTATCTCCCGAGGAGAGGTTGTTATAGAGGGTTACGGTATAAGAAGCGCCGGTTTCCGCCAGGGTTTCCGTGATGGGATCGTTGTCGCTTTCCTTGAGATCCCACACGCTGGGGGAATTGAGCTCGTATATGGCCCTGGAGATACCTCCTTCCGCCGCATTGAGGGCAATAATTTTATTTCTTATCAGGATATTGAAGTGATAGTTCATTCCCGAAAATGCCAGAAGAGATGTGGACAACAGCAGCAAAATAACCGCCATGCCCAGAACTGCCACAAAAACCGACCCTTTTTCTTTAAGCATAAAGCACCTCGTTCAGGGGTTATAAACAGATTCCCTCATGTGATGCCAGATATCAAGAGGGGACGCAGTCTTTAATTTCTCATGAATATTTTAGTTCTCATCTCTATTTCTTTTACCTCTTTGGTTTTTATGTCAAGAGAGGCGGTATAGACAGAAAGTCCTATCTGTCCCAGGGATGGGTCGTATATCTCGATTCTGGTAATGTCGTTGGAGATAAGAGTAATTTTATCGGGAGCCGACAGTTGACCTTCCAGATCCTCCGAAGCGATGGCGAAGGGAACAAGAGTGGGAAGTCCGGAGGATTCGCTGAAATATTGGCGGTATAGCTGATACCGGGGAGTACCTTCTATTTCATCCTGCTTTTTCATAGAGTAGATAACAAACTTCTGCCAATAGGGTCTTCCCGAATAGGTTTCATAGTTGAATTTCTGATTGTCATCATAAGCGGACAGGAAACATAAGCCGTTAATCCGGAGGGTTTCGTCGATGGGAAGATCCGAGTAAGCCAGACAGGTTCCGTCGGTCTTTCTCAGGGAAAAAGACCGGCAGTTAGATTCCTTCATCTGGGAGGACAGGGTGTTGATGGTCTTGACGGCATTCTGCTGGGCATGAAGGGTCTCATTACTGGATTTGAACATTCGCAGTCCCGGTATATACAAGGCAAAAGCACACCCCATGACAATGGTCAGGAGCAGAATGGTGATCAGACCCTCAATGAGGGTAAACCCTTTTCGGGAATCTATTTTTTTTATATTTATCGACATGGGGCTCATAAAATTATCCTGACTTACTTCAAAGGAGGTTGATTTCTGCTATTCATTACTGGAAATCAGGCTCTCGATAATAATGTCCCTCTTCCTGGTCTTACTTTCATTACGGGTTACTTTTACCACCACTCTCCGGAGAGAATCGGGATCGGCGGAATCCACGGCATAGACGGTAACCTGGGTTCTGAACTCCTTGCCGTTCATTACCACGGTGGGGTTCAGGTTGACGTTGTTGTAGTCTTCAGGCACATTATCATAATCATAAGGGCCTCCCACGGGGGGAACCCTGGCGAAGGAGGTGCGGAAAAACTCCATCTGCCTCTGGGCCAGTTGAGCTGCAGTCATATCCCCCTGGGTATATTGAATAATATCGTACGCTGAAGAGAAAACCGTAAAGCAAAACAAAACTATGGTTGCCACCACTGCCATAGCCATTAAAACCTCAATGATGGAAAACCCTTTTTTATTCATAATTTGCAGATGTTTCTCAAGCATTCCCTTCTATAAAGTTCGTAAACGCCTCCGCCCGGTTTTCCCACCGTCAAAATCAGCTGATGTAGCGATTCCGATAAACAACCAATCCTGAAACTATCAGTTTTTATTAGAACCACCATAAACCGTGCAAAGGCTAAAACAAACAAAAACAATCCCACGTTTCTATATCAACACATTCCCTGAAAAAGTCAAGATTGAAAAAAAACAAAGAATCGTATTCATTCAGTCCCCCCGTCATTCCGAACCCGTGAAACAAGTTCAGGGCAGGCTTGTTTCGGGCTCTGAGGCACAAGATATTGTATAGATCCTGAAACAAGTTCAGGATGACGGGTTCATGCCGGTTTCCTCGAATTTGAGCGTAACTCCTGTGAGAAGTTACGCTTTTATCTGTCATTATTCACCGTTAATCTCCATACCGGGGTAAAGTTTCCTTACACATTCGGGGCAGAGGGAGTGGGAAAAGGTAATATCCCCATGTTCATGGAGATAGGTTTCAAGATTTTTCCAGTATTGATCATCATCCCGAATTTTTTTGCAACTACAGCAAATGGGCAGAAAACTTTTCAGTCGGATTATTTCATTTATATCTTCCATCATTAATACTACAAATTTCTTTTCCTGCAGATTCAGGGGAAAAGTAGTTATAAGATAATGAACATCTTTTTTATTATTATTCTCATCTATAACCGTCAGAACCACCTGCCGGCGAAAAACCCGGTTTCCCTCCAAAGTTGCCATCACCGCACTCCTTATGGTACACCCTGGACAGTCCGGTGAATAACCGCATCCCCCCTCTTTGAAAGAAGAAATACAACGAAAAACATCCCCTCCCCGTTTTTTATATATATAATTTAGTTTCAGATTCATCATCTTTTCCACAGCGTAATTCATACCCACCATCACCGGGGTGTCGTCCAGAATAAAAACCGGAATAGGAAGACTATCCCAGATCTCCCTGTACATGCCCGGATCTTCCCCTTCTAACATATATCATCACTTCCGTTTATGAAAATAACGCCCTGTTGATATTCCGTCAATATCTGCTAAAACTCTTCCTATTTTCTTCTGATTCCGCCGGAATAAAGGAATTTTTAAACCGATAGAAAATCACTAGAATATACACTGAAGCAGGAGGAACAATAATGGAAACCGTAATCGAAGAAAACATCAGCGAATTTGATGATAAATTGGTGCGGGAAATGGCCCACCTGACCCCCAAAAAAGTGGTGGAAGAACTGGATAAATATATTATCGGTCAGAAGAAGGCGAAGAAGTCCGTCGCTATAGCCCTGAGAAACCGCTATCGCCGTTCTCTTCTGTCCAGGGATCTCATCGAAGAGGTGATCCCCAAAAATATCCTCATGATAGGCCCCACCGGCGTAGGCAAAACCGAAATAGCCCGGAGGTTGGCAAGGCTGGCCAGTTCCCCCTTCATCAAGGTGGAAGCCACCAAATATACCGAAGTAGGCTACGTGGGAAGAGACGTGGAATCCATGGTGAGAGATCTCATCGAGATCGGCATAAGAATGGTTCGCCAGGAAAGATATGAAGAAGTAAAGGATAAAGCCGAGGAGCAGGCAATAAACCGGATCATGGAAGCCTTTCTCCCCAAACAAGAAAAACCCGTAGCCAACCCCTTCCAGATGATCTTCATGGGAGGAGGGCAAAATGACGACGATGACGACGAACAGGACATAAAGGCGCAACCCTCTCCCAAAGAGGATATGGAAACCTATAAGGAACATCTCAGACATAAGATTAAAACCGGGGAATTTGACGATTTATATGTAAAGGTTGAAATGGAAGAAAATCCCAACATGGATACCATCAATATCTTCTCCCAGGCGGGTATGGAGGAGATGGGCGTGGATTTCCAGAGTATCCTGGGCAACTTCTTCCCCAAGAAAAAAGTCCGCAAGAATATGAAGATCAAAGAGGCCAAAAAAGCCCTGGCAGGTGAGGAAGCCCGTAAACTCATCGACCAGGAGGAAGTGAAGGTCATGGCCATCCGACGGGTGGAACAGCACGGCATCATCTTCATCGACGAAATGGACAAGATCGCCGGAAGAGAAAAAGGCTACGGACCCGACGTCTCCAGAGAAGGCGTACAAAGAGACATACTACCCATTGTGGAAGGATCTACCGTTGTTACCAAATATGGCCCCGTCCGTACCGACCACATTTTATTCATCGGTGCGGGAGCCTTCAATGTGTCAAAACCCTCGGATCTTATCCCTGAACTCCAGGGACGATTCCCCATCCGGGTGGAACTGGACAGCCTCTTCAAAGACGATTTTATCCGGATCCTCATGGAACCCAAAAACGCCCTGACCAAACAGTACAAAGCCCTCATGGAAACCGAAGGAGTCAACATCGAATTTACCGAAGACGGCATCGAACAGATCGCGGAACTCTCCCAGACCGTCAACGAAACCACTGAAAATATCGGTGCCAGACGACTCCACACCATCATGGAAAAACTCCTGGAGGAAGTCTCCTTCGAAGCCCCCGATATCGAGGAAAAAGAGATCAAAATCGATGCCCAGTATGTTAAAACCAAACTCAAGGACATCGTTCAAAACCAGGATCTGAGCCGCTTTGTGCTATAACAAAATAAATATACAAAGCAAAGAGGGACTGAAAAACTGACAGTCCCTCTTCGTCCCCCAACCGGATAAAACCGGTAATTCAGAAGCAAAGAGAGACGGCAGAATAGGTAGCCCCTCTTCATCTCCGGGAGGTATATTTTATATGAATAACAATAAATACAAACTAATCCTTTTGATATTTATTTTATTTCAATTATTTGCTATCCTTTTCCTCCCGGCGGGGTGCGGGGGACAGGATACTCCCTCCACAGTGGTCATCAACGAAACCAGAACACTGGAACCCGACGACAATAACGGCAAAACCTCAAATCCCGATGGAACCCCGCCCCCGGGCGAAAAAGGACAAACATCCTCCCCTGCACCGACTGAAAAAATCCCCACGCAAACGAATCAGAAAATAGATCCCCGACTGGACTCCGCCTTCAGCCATTATCTGAATAAGGAATACGAAAAGGCTATTGAAGAATTCTCTACTTTCATAAAAGAAAACCCCGAACACAAGGAAATCGCCCTCCTCTACCGCTACCGGGGAGCCTGCTTCTATGAAAAGGGAGACTACGACAATGCCATAAAAGACTTCACCTCCGCCATTGAAACGAAGAAAGACTCTCCTTATCTCCTTGCCCTCACCGAAAGAGGATATGCCTACATGAAAAAAGGAAATACCCAGAAAGCCCGCAACGACTGGGAACAGGTAATCGGGGAAGATCGGGAGGAACGCTTCTCCCCCCTGGCAAGGGACGGAATAAATCTTATTAATAAACGATAAATTACAGTAAGACCGACATTTTCTCCTTTTGCCTATCAGGACTGAGAAGTCGGAAAAATATATAAATAGTTACTTTTTTGATTACAGTCTGTTTTCAATCTAATGACAGGAGTTACGCTCAAGTTCGAGGAAACCTGCATGAAACCGTCATCCTGAATCCTGAAACCAGTTCAGGACAGGCTTCGTTTCAGGATCTCTGGCAATCGGCATGAAATCTGGATTTTGCTAGAAAATGGCGTAAGTCTTGTAATGAAATCCACTACCTATTGTATGCGTGGCTTAAACTCAACAGCAAAGGATGGGATTTACAACGACTTTGAAAACAAAACATAAAGGAAGGGAAAAATTATGAAAGGGAATACCGTAAAAAAAAACCATGACAAAAATGGAAAAGTGGAAAAGGACAAAATAATCTTATTGCCTGTTTTATCGGCTTTCTTGCTGTTTCTTCTGATATTCTGTTCCTGGGACGCTCCCGTATTTTGTAATGAAGCCACCGAGATCGAGCCGGGGTGGAGAGTGGGGCCTGTGATCCTGACCATGATCAGGGAAGATATAGAAAGGGTCTATGGAGAGGGAGAAATCTTCGTTATCCCCGATCCCGAAACCAAAGCAAAACTGACTCTTCTTCAATATAAACAGTTGGGACTTAACTTCATATTCAAGGGACAGGAGATGAAGGAAATTGAAGTAAACTTCCCCAACTTTCAAGTGAAGGAAGTGGTCAAGGTAGGCAGCAGTAAAGATCAGGTAGAATCGGTCATGGGTAAGAATTATATTCAGGAGAATTACAAACATTCCTATGAAGTCAATATCCCCGACTACAAAATGACCTACGACGGAATAATATTTTATATGAAATCGGATCGGGTTAGCAAAATAACCGTAACACAAAAAAAATAGCAAAAAAATTTTTTTTAACCCTTGACATTATCGGCAATGAGGTGATAACCTTAGCGAAATAGTATTTCGTTTTGAAGAAAAGCGGAATCGACAATTGAATAGAGACGATTTTCAAGCATTACGGGAATCCGGTGCAAATCCGGAACGGAGCCGCCGCTGTAACCGACGACGAAGGGTGTTATATCCACTGCGATATTTCGTGGGAAGGAACACCCGGAGGAAGACCCGGAAGTCAGAAGACCTGCTTGAGAACTTTGTTGCTGTTCCTCCGGATCATGAGGATAAGTGCAATGAACTTCAGGGTTTTTTGCCACCTCATGCAAAAAGCCTTTTTTGGTGTTACTGAACAAAAGGGGAAATCGACTCTCCTCCTGACCGGAAAGAGAGTCTGTCAATCCGAATTTCCCGTCCGCGTGGATGCGGTGTTAACATATTATCACCTCGGGAAAATTGCAGTATGCAAGGAATTCCTTTACAGGTTAACAACCTGCCGTGAGATTTCCTTGTATATTTTTTTTCAAGAAGGATCTCCATACCCCAATTTCAGATCCTCGCAAAAGAAATTCAGGAGTTACGCTCAAATTCAAGGAAATCGGCATGAAATCGGCATGAAATCGTCATCCTGAACTTGTTTCAGGATCTATGGCAATCGGCATAAAATCCGGGTTTTGGTAGAAAATGGCGTAAGTCCTGAAATTATCGGCTTCTGGAGAATCCTCCTACAACCAAACCGTAGAGGCACTATTTTGCGTAACTATGCAATCCTGGTAGTATATAATTTACTCCCAAAAAAGTGAATATCAATGATAAAAAGGCGATGATAACTATGAGCGCAGCGAATTTGCCCTTCATTTTATCATCGTTGCGGGCAAAAAAGTATGAGGCATAAATAAAGAATGTAATCAACGACCAGCACTCCTTGGGATCCCAGCCCCAGTATCTTCCCCAGGCGCAATCAGCCCAGACCGATCCGGTGATGATAATCAACGCAAAAAACGGAAGAAAAAAGCGATTCAGCGAAAACAAAATCTCATCCAGTTTCTCCTCCGGGGGCAAAACCCTGGCAAAAAAGGATGATTCACCTCCGGGATTTTTTTTATCCATATTGTTTCTGATCAGATATATAATGGCAAAAAAGAATGAGATCAGCGCGGTTCCATAGGGCAGGATCATTATTCCAACATGAATTATAAGCCAGGGACTCTTTAAAATGGGAGCCATAGTGCCGATCTCTTTTCCCGGAACCATAATCACACCTATGAGCAATAGTATCAGCGAAGGAGAAATCAGACCGGACATCTTATATATTCCGAATTTTTTGACAAAGAAAAGAAACACGACCACCGCCCCTAAAAGAGAAATTACCATCACCTCGTAAGTATTGGAGAAAGGAACCCTTTTAGCAACAACACCCCTGTATATAAGATTTAATATATTAAAACCTATTCCCGCCGTAAACAGATTAAAGCACCACTTTTGCCAAGCCTCTTCATACCTGAACAGGGACAAAACCGAAATAACTATTCCTCCTCCGTAACACAAAACAAACATCCACAAAAAAATTTCCTCCACCGGGAGAAGAGGCAGCAAAAATCCGACAAACATTTTAACCCTTTCCTTTCATTCGGTCGGGGGATTTTCTTGAAAACAGGCGTCAATCCCTCTTAACGGAAAGGATTTGGGAGAAAGAAGTTAGAAAATAGACCTGACTACCTACTTCTGACCTCTGACTTCCAAACAGGGAGAGTATTATATAATGAATACCGCAAAAAACAAGCCCCTTTCGGGATTATCAAGATTATCGGTATTAATGGTCTTCATGGTTTTAATATTTTTGCTCCTGCCCGTAATTCCGGCGGATTCCCAGATGAGGAACCCCGACGGGCATACTCAGGCAATCTCCTCGGTGGACTTTTCACCCGACAGTTCCTTTATAGCGTCCGCCTCCTGGGACGGCATGATAAAAATATGGAACATCAATACCGGACAATGTGAAAGAACCCTGGCAGGGGACTGGGGAGCGGTCTATGATGTGAAATTTTCTCCCGACAGCCGGATGATCGCATGGGGAGCGGAAGATCATACGGTGGTGGTATGGGATCTGGTCAACAACCAGGGAAAATATATTCTAAGAGGACACGACAACCGGGTGGAAGCCATCGACTTCTCCCCGGATTCGGAACGGATCGTGTCGGTGGAATCGGGAGACAAACCCGTGGAAAACCCCGTCAAACTGTGGGATCTCAATACGGGAGAACTCATCGGCTTTTTCCCCGGCAATAACGGCGCCAAATCGGTGAAATTCTCAAGGGACGGCAGTATCTTTGCGGTGGGATCTATAGACGGGACGGTAAAACTGTGGGATGTAAAAAGCCGGGATTGCATAAAAACCATGGTAGCCCACGGCACCTACGTAACGGGCATCGACTTTAATTCCGACGGAAAACGGATGGTTACCTGCAGCAAGGATTTTTCCGCAAAACTCTGGTTCCTGGATCGGAATAAACTGCGCCATACCTGGAAACACCCCTTCGGCGTCAACGGTATAGCTCTTTCCCCTGACGGTAAAACCGTGGCCACTGTCTGCGACGACAACCTGGTCTATCGATGGGATGCCAACTACGGAAACCTGCAGAAAACCTATTCGGGACATACTTCCAACGCGTCCTGCGTGGCGTATTCTCCCGACGGCAGGATGATCGCATCGGGAGGTTACGACAAAACCGTCCGGATCTGGGATGCCGGAGGAGATAAATGTATCCTGTGCATCTACGGAACCGGCAACTAGGAAACCGGAAGTCAGTGCCGATGAAAAGGGACTTATCTCAAACCTCGGCACCCCCATCAATCCTTCCGATAGCCACTATGAACCTATCCGGATAGTCCAAAACCCGCCGTAGGAAGTTTCGACGAATCCCGCTCCTCCTCCGGCTTAATTCGGCAGGAGGCGGTTTTCTTATAAATTAGAGGACTTACGCCTTTTTTCATCAAGACCCAGAATTCATGCCAGTTTCTCCAGATCCTGAAACAAGTTCAGGGTGACGATTTCATGCCGGTTTCCTCGATTTTGAGCGTAACTCCTGTCGTTATTTCTTCGCCAATCTGGCATAATTCCTGAAGGTAATCTTCCGTAGGCAGTCAAAAGTCCATATTAATACCTGACGGAAAAGTTGCTGAAGGAACCGGTATATTCTCCCCATTCCACGTCCATATTGTCCACCCGGGCGTAGTAGGGGCCTCTTCTCATCTCGGAGAGGATAATGTGAAGATCCGATTCATCCCCTTCGATGACGGCTTCCACCGAATCATCGGGACAGTTGCGCACCCATCCCGTGAGTCCCATACCCTGGGCTTTTTTGATGGTAAAATAGCGATATCCCACCCCCTGCACCATGCCTTCCACGATTACATGAACCGCCTTCTTCGTCATGAATTATCACCTCTTCACTCTTGCGTAGGTTCCTTTGGAGGATGCGGTTATTTTATTTTTGGAATTTAATATACGGGAATCGGCGGTTATATTTTTTTCGCCGATTTCCAGTATCCTGGCGGTAATCAGCAGTTCCTCATCGATGACCGCAGGACGCAAAAACCTGGTATCCATGCGGGAAGTTACCACGGGATACCCCTTATCAATAATCAGCCTTGCCATGACCTCATCCATGAGAGTGAAAAGAATGCCCCCGTGAATGACGTTGGTCCAGCCCTGGTGTTCTCTTCTGGGAGTAAATCGGCACTCTCCAATGTCTCCTTCGAATTTGAAATCCAGTTTAAGTCCGATGGGGTTTTGTTTTCCGCAGGCGAAGCAGTAGTGATCGTCCTTGAGTTCCAAAGGAATTCTCCTCTCTTGTTTTTTACCACCGGCAAGAAACCGATTTTGTATGTTTTTTAGATTCAATGAAAAACTCTTGTCCCCTTTTTTGTTTTTTTCAATTTTTTTATGGCGCAACAATTGAAAATTAATAAAAAGTAAACATTTAAAAAACGAGATAATAAAAATTGCAAGTGTTGTTATAAATGTTTTTATACGCCGCATTTCATTTGCTATCCTGACGGTGAAAGGAATAAATTTGAGGCACGACGACCGGATATTCAAGATGTTGAAGGAGAACTCCGGAGATGTTATTTTCCGGATCTCCTTACCGGAAGGTACTTGTGAATATATGAGTCCCGCGTCCTTTTTGATTTTCGGATATTCTCCCCCGGAGTTTTACCAGGATCCGACGCTTTTTCAAAGTCTCCTTCATCCCCACTGGAAAGAATATTTCGCAAATGAGTGGCAGAATATTCTAAAAGGGGAAATCTGCCCTTTTTACGAATTTCAAGTTATCCACAAAAACGGCGATATACGCTGGGTTCATCAGAGAAACGTGCTGGTTACGGGAGAAAACGGGAAACCCGTTGCTCTGGAGGGGATGATGATCGATATTACCGGCAGAAAAATGGTGGAGCAGGATCTGAGAAATAAAAATCAGGAATTGACTGATTTTACCTATCGTGTTAGCCATGATTTAAAAACTCCCCTGCACATCATAAGCGAATACATGGAGATGATCCGGCAAGAACCGGAAGATGTTCAACTTTACCTCCCCCGGATGCAAAAACAGGTTCAACAGTCCCTGGAAATGATCGATGGCATCCTGAAACTGTCCAGAGCGGGAGTCATCATCGACAAAAAGGAAAAAATCGATATCACGGACTTTTTGACCACCACGTTTTCCGTCCTGAAAAACCGGCAGGATGAAGCGGAACTGATAATCGATTCCCATCTCCCTTACCTTTATGGCGAAATTCGCGGTATGGAGGAAGTTTTTTCCAACCTCTTCAAAAACGCACTGGATTCCAGAGATCCCCACAAGGAAAAACTGATACTGCGCGTGGGACTGTTCCACAGTAACGGAAATATTTTAATATCTGTTAAAGATAACGGCGTGGGTATTGAGAAAACCCATCTGGATTCCATCTTTCTGCCCGGTTTTACCAGAAATAAAACCAACGGCAACGGCTTCGGGCTTGCCATTGTGAAGAAGATCATCGAAGCCCACGGCGGCAGTATCACGGCGGAAAGCGGCGGTACCGGCATGGGAAGTTGTTTCAGGATCCTGCTGCCCTATGGAGAAGAGCAACCTCAAACCGGGTCAGAGGGCGATAAAGAACAAGACAAGGACGAAAAATTCCGACAAGGGCGACTTCTGTAAGGGGATTTCCTTTATGAGGGAATGTCGGACAGATCGCACATCCGCTCTTTGGTGAAACTATGAAACCGATCCGCATAGATTCGATAACCGATATTGGTTCCCATACTGACCAGAAGCATGGTTTTGGGAGAAGAAATCCGTTGAAATATGGACGAGAGAGTGTAGGTGTTTTTCCATGACCACTCAAGCCCTTCTTCCAGTTCCTGAGAGGACATGTTCAGGGGTTTTATGACGCAGTGTTCCACATCGTATAAAGACCAGTCCCTCTCGGTAATTCTGTTTTGTTCATTCATTTCCTTGTAATAGGGAGTTCCCGGAAAGGGAGTCATGACCGCAAAACGGGGCAGATCGATCTTCAGATTGATAATCATTTCAACGGTTTTTTTAAAGACATCGCTGTTTTCTCCGTCAGATCCGAAAGCGAAGGTTCCATTGACGATTATCCCCTTATCGTGGAGAGTATCCATGAGAATCTTGTACTCCCGTATGTTATTGAATGATTTTCTCATATCATCCAGAGATCCTTCCAAAAAGGATTCAAAACCGATTAGCAACCCCTTACACCCGCTTTTGACTATTATATCAAAGAGTGCTTTATCTTTGATAACATCGCTGGTAACCAGACCGAACCAGATCCGCTTCAAAGGGATCATCTCGGTGAAGAGTTTTCTGGCATATTCAGGATCCGCAATGAGATTAACATCCACAAAAAGGACTTCCTTGCCGGGCATCTGCTCTATTTCTTCTATGACCTCCCGGACAGGACGCTGAAGATGAGTCTTACCCCAGGCAGCGGCGGCGGCACAGAACTTACATTCGTTGAGACACCCGCGAGTCGCCTCGATGCTGTTAAGGCTGACGAATTTCCCCTTTCCCAGAAGCTCTCTGCGGGGTATGGGTCTTCCGTGAATAGAAAAACCGGGTTCCTGACGATAAATCTTTTTCATCTTCTTATCTTTAAAATCCCTCAACAGTTGAGGGAATGTTTTTTCCGCAAAACCGATAACCACCGAGTCGGCATGAGGTATGACATCCTCCGGCAGAAGAGTGGCGTGGACTCCTCCAATAACCACGGGAATCCCTCTCTTTCTGTAATAATCCGCCCATTTGTAAGCCCTCATGCTGGTTCCCGTGATGGCGGTAATGCCGATAAGATCCAGATCCAGATCGGTGGGGATCTTCATTATAGTTTCATCATAAATATTTACCTCCGCGTCTATATCCGGAGGAATAAGAGACGCCAGGGTGGTCAGGGTCAGAGGGGCATAATGAAGGGCTTTTTTGAAACTGCCGTTATATCGGTGCATAGCCCCCGCAGGAGAGAGAAGGGCGATTTTCATAGAAGGAATCCCGCCTTCACGGAAGAATTTAGAATTACCCTTTTATTGGTGATAATGACAGGCTATTCCTTCCCGATTCAAAATAAGCCCGAATTTTCAGCCCATGGCAATTCAGAGGATGAAAAAAACCGATGCCGGGTTTGCTCCTGACGGGAACCGGCAATTTCTTTTATATAATGAGGATTTTTATGGCTGTACTGTATCTGGACAAGGTCAACTTTTCCTACGATGGTAAAACACCCACTTTAAAAAATATTTCCTTCTCGGTGGGAAAAGGGGATTTCTGGGGTATTCTCGGTCCCAACGGTTCCGGCAAATCGACTCTCATGGGGATCATGAGCGGCATCTTATACAATTTCACCGGCACCGTCAATCTGGAGGACAGACCCATTGCCGAACTTTCCCGCCGGGAAATCGCAAAAAAAATGGCTTATGTCCCCCAACATATTCAGGTGGATTTTCCCTTCACCGTGCGGGAAATAGTCCTCATGGGCAGATTCGCCTATTTATCAACTCTGGGCGTCGAAAAGGAAACCGATCACAGCATAGCCGACGAATCCATGAAATTAACCGGCGTCTTCCATCTG
>Ga0067045_1028711_pt1 | contig 28664 bp, 20 predicted proteins | sample TerdegcTABiofilm_FD_59184 | JGI IMG/M metagenome (GOLD analysis project Ga0067045, IMG submission 59184) | Combined Assembly of (Gp0054472, Gp0054536) Wastewater bioreactor microbial communities from Singapore -Terephthalate degrading...
GTCGCCCACCTTGGCGATGAAGGTCGTCTTACCGCCCAGTCGGGCGGCCGCCACCGCCTGATTGGCGCCCTTGCCGCCCGCCGCCATTACGAATGTACCGCCGACCACCGTCTCGCCCGGCTTGGGCAAATGGGCGGTCTTGACCACCATGTCCGTGTTGGAGCTGCCTACCACGACCACGTGCGGAGTCTTCATGCTACAGCCTCACCGGCAAGGGAAGAAGGTCGGCTCACTTCCTTCGAAAACGGGACGGCGGGCGTGATCACCGCGACAGGATGATCGTCGTCAGGCCGATCAGGAAGGCCGCGAACATGGCGGCCAGCAAGCGATTGGTACCGGGCGGGGCCTCGCGGAACTCACGCCACACGAACACGCCCCACAAGGCCGCCACCAGCGTGGCGCCCTGGCCCAATCCGTAGGAGATGGCGAAACCCGCCTTGCCGGCCGCGATGATGCTCATCGTCATGCCTACCCCCCAAATCATGCCTCCCACGATACCCCACAGATGATCTCGCGGCGAACCGCGGAAGTAGTCGGCGAACGACACGGGTCGGCCGGCCACGGGAAATCGCATCAGCAAGGTATTGAACACGAAGTTGCTGATCAGGACGCCCAACGAAAAGAAGACCATCGCCGTGTAGGGCGACAGCTTGCCGGCCTCGAGGGCGACCGGGTCCTCGGCCATGGATCGGGCGACGCAGAGGTAGAAGGTGCCCATCAGCAGGCCGCACAGAATGGACAGCACCAACCCCTTGATGCCGCCGCCGGATTCCTTTTGCGAGGGCAACCGCCGGTAGGCCAGCGCGTCCAACACGATGGCAACCGCCACGAGCGTCATCCCGGAGAAGAGCAGGATCGGGTTCCCCGTGGGCTGGTTGATGTAATTGACGATCATGCCGACGATGAGGGCCAAACCGATTCCCACCGGAAAGGCGACCGCCATGCCGGCGAGGGCGATGGCCGCCACCAGCAGGATGTTGGCCGCGTTGAAGACGACGCCGCCGAGGAGCGCCCAGGCCTGGACCGGCCATTGGGCCTGGGCGAGGTCTTCCAGGAACGGCCGGCCTTTGTCGCCCATGCTGCCCATCGTGAAGGCCAAAATCAAGGCCATCAGCAAGACGCCGATCACATAGTCCCAGTAGAACAATTCGAATCGCCAGGAGCGGCCGGCCAGTTTTTGCGTGTTGGCCCACGATCCCCAACACAACATGGTAATGATGCAGAAAACGACGGCCGCCGCGTAACTCTCCAAGACGAACATGGCGCGACTCCCTGGACTACGATATTTGCCTGATACGCTCGAGCGACCCAAGTGCGCCGCGAAGAGGCGCTGCCATCAGACCGCGCGTGATCACGGATGCCGATGGCATGTTTCCCGCCCAACCGCGAGTCCCGGCCGCGACCCCGCCCGGTCGGTCAGGATTCTAACGCACCGCCCGATCCGAAACAATGCCCCGGCTCGGACTTCGGAAGCCAAGCCCCGCCGTGCCTGAAAGCGAGACCCGGCCGCCCATATCATCGACCCGGCGGCTCGCAAGGAACCGAAAAAACGGGCGAAGACAGCCGGCGCCTTCGCCCTGGGACGATGGTTGGGACGATCGCGACCGGAACGAACGCCGGCCGCTTACGAGGGGGTGTTGCTACGGCTTGGGAACCAACCAGATGTTGCCGTAGACGACCTTGTTCCCGTGGCCTTGGAGATGGAAGGGGCGCGGTCCCGGGCCTTCGCCCTGGCGACCCGGCGTGGCGCCCGGTAACTCCAAGTCCTCGTGAATGACCACGCCGTTATGCCGCACCGTGAGCCGGGCATTGGCCACCTTCTTCCCATCCTCGTACTTCGGGGCCGTGAAGTCGATGTCGTACGTCTGCCAGGTCAAGGGCGGCAGGCACATGTTGACGTCGGGCTTCTTCACCTTGTAGATCCCGCCGCACTCGTTGTCCTCGCCCGTCAAACCGAACGAATCCAACACCTGCACCTCGTAGCAGTCGTGGAGATAAACGCCGCTATTGGAGCGGGCTTGACCGCGGGCCTTCGGCATCCACGACAACCGGAACTCCAAATGCAGGTGATAGTCGTTGAACTTCTGCTTCGTGGTCACTTCCGAAAGCAGGGCGCCGTCCTCCGTCAGCCGGGCGCCTTCGAAGGCCTCGCCGCTCTTGCCGTCGAAGAGGATCACCGCGCCCTCGGGCGGCTTTTTGCCCAAGGTCGGGCTTTTCCGCTCGATGCGTTTCAGCTCGGCCTTGGCGTCGCCCTTGCTCAGGGTCATTACGCCGCCCTTGATCTCGCCCACCGCGCCCTCTCCTTCGATCTTGACCGTCTCGCCGTCCCGCACGGCCGACAAGCGAATGCGATCCTGGTCGGGCGTCCATCCATCACCGGGCAGGCCGCCGATGAGCACGTAGACATCGAACTTGCCGTCGCCGAGGGCCACCACCTGAGCGCCGACTTTCCCCCGAGCACCATCCTCGGCGACGCCCTCGCCGACGTACTCGCCCTGGATCGCGAAGTCCGGGTCCTTGGCGGCCTCTTTAACGTCGATGATCTCTTGTGCCGCGCAAGCTCCCGCGAAGGCGAGAACCGCCGGCGCCAAACACGCAACCAACAACCTTGGGCGCAAAAAAATCATGGCAGCATCTCCTCGAATCAAACGGACCGCAAACATCTCATGAACGCACGGCGGCATCGGCTCGCCGAGGATCGCGCGGAGATCGGCTCCGCCGCCGATTCGGACCCAGGCCGCCCACCGCTGCGGATCATCCGGGCAGATCGGCCTTTTCCCATTGCTCGCGGAGGAAGGCCACGGACTTCGGGATCTCGACCTCGCGATCGCCGTCGCAACCGCACTCGAAGCTGCAATAATCCTGATAACCCACCCACTTCAATCCGCGGAAGCCGTCGATGAACGAGCGCTCGTCCTGGCCGGGGAGGACGCGCCGCCGCGAGGCCAAGTGAACGTGGTGGAGCCAGGGTCCGCCCGCCACGAAGGCCGCGAAATCGCTCGGCTCCTCGATGTACATGTGGTAGAAGTCGCCCATCAGGCAGATGCCGGGACTGTTGACGTCGCGGCAAATGGCGGCCGCATCCGCGACCTGCCGCAGGAAGTACGCCTCGCCTCGGTTGAGCGGCTCGAACAAGACCCGCGATTTGGCGTTGACGGCATGTTCGCCGATCTCGGGCATGATGTCCAGCAGGATCTTGCGAATCTCTTGGTTGGTGAGCGGTGTTTGCCCGTTGAAGGCGGGAACGTAGATCACGCCGGTGGATTGCAGTTCCCCGGCCGCCGAGAGGGTCTCTTTCAACATTTGGATGCCCTCTTTCCGGCGATCCGCGTTATCGGAGACGAGGGCCCCGCCGGCCGATCCCCAACAGACGGCGCTGATTTTCAGTCCGGCATCGGCGGCGGCCTTGCGAAATTGCTCGACCTTGCCCACCACGTCACCCGGCAATTCCACCGCGTCGAACCCCCAAGCCTTCATCTTGGCCAGCTTTTCCTCCAAGCTCTTGCCGGGGATGACGCCCAACTGGCTGGAGAGTTGGAGCTTGGCGCCGGCCTTGGGCTGCGAGATCTCACCCGGCGCGGCGAAGACCCCCGCCGCCCCTGCCGTGATTCCCGTCCCCATCAAGGCCGCCGTACCCGTCCAGCGAAAGAATTCGCGTCGCCGCATCATCGTCGTGCTCCTTGTTCCATTACCGAGAGCGTCTCGTGAGAGACGCGCCGTTGTCCATGAACCGACCGGACTATCAGGATAATTCCGGGGCACCGCCGTCCGCAAGTGGCGAGCGTGCCGCAAGCGCTTTCCACGACGCCGCGCCGGCGGCTCGTATTCGCGGGCGGGAAACGCGTGCCGTGCAACGCTTACGCCGGCCGCACGGTGCGTCACAGGTAGTACTCCAGCCCTTCCGCATCGTTCATCGGAGCGGCGGAGGGCGCAACCAGGCTGCGATCGGCGAAGAAGGCGGTCGCCTCTTGACGCGTGGCGTCGGCCAGCAAGGCGATGCAGCGTCCCGGCGGGACCACGTCGGCCGCGTCCACCACCCGAACCAAATCGGCCCACATGCCCGGGTTGGGAACCAGGTCCGGCAGGCGGTTGCGATGGTTCAAGAAGAACTCTTCGTTCAAGAAGTCGCGATTCTTCTGGGGGAAGATCGCCAGGTACAGGATGTTCATTTCCACCAATTCGTTGAGGAAATGCGTACCCAACGAAACGTCGGGGATCAGGTTTTCGCGCATGGTCACGATTTCGCAGAGCACGGACACCTGATTGATTTCGGCGAAGGGGACGGGGATGCCGAGGTCCGGGCTGGAGGTTCCCCAACGCCCCGGTCCCAGCAACATCACGGCCGTCTCTTCCCGCGGCGACGCGGCGTTGATGCGTCCCAAGACCCGCGCCAACTCCGAACGACGGCGGAGCGGCAGTTCCGCGTACAGACGCGGCACGACGTACACGAAACGGTCCACCCGAATCAAGCGGCTGGGACCGACGATGGCCCCGTGAGCCTCGATGATCCGATCCTTTTTTTGGACGACGACGGAGGCCGGGTTCACGTTCTCGGTACCCTGGACCTGGAGCGGGCGACATTGCAACAGATTGATGCGATACGGGTCCATGCCGTGCAGCACGTTCAGGCAGAACTCGATGTCCACGGGTGTGCCGTACGCCTCTTCCAACGTGTGTAGAATCCGCCGCATTTCCGCGACGAAGGGCGTCTTTTTCAACAGCCCTTCGAAGGTGACGGCCAGGCTGGAGCGGGAGTCTGCCGACTGGTCCGCCCCGCGGGAGGTGACGAGATCCAGCGGGATGCCGGGCGTCTGTTCGATCAGCTCGTTGATGTGGCCGGAGGTCAGCCGATTGGCCGCCAGGTCCAAGTAGTCGGCGCGGTGCTGGGAGTATTCGCAGACCTCATCGAAATTGTTCTCGGGTCGGCGAAACGGGGCATTGAGGGCGACCAGCCGGGTGTAGTCGTCGTCCACGCGATCCACCGCCCGCGTCCCCAGCCCGAACACCAGCCGCACCACGCCCGCCCGCGGATCGATGTCGCGATGCCACACGTACGGATTGAAGGAGAAGCCGACGCCGCCGACCAGCGGAAGGTACTTGTCCCCGTAACGATCGCCCGAGACGCGCATGACCAACAGGGCCATCTGCTCGTCACGATCCAGCATGTTGCGCTGGGCGCGATAGCGGAGGGCCTTTTCGCTCAGCACGCTGGCGTAGATCTGGCGAATGGCGTGAAGCAGGGCCTGGAAGCGTTGTTCGCGCGGACCTTGGTTGGCGCAGAAGATGCTGTCGTACTTCCCCGCGAAGGCGTTGCCGTAGGCGTCTTCCAGCAGGGAACTGGAGCGAACGATGTACGGCGATTCGCCGAAGTAGTCGAGCATGGCCTGCAACTGGTCGAGCGTGTAGGAAGGGAATTGCCCTCGCAGGATCCGCTCTTGCGCCTCGTGGATCCCCTGGAGGAACGTTTCCGGTTGACGCTGTTGCTGCCGCAGCCACCAGACGCCGTTGCGAATCAAGAAGGTATAGAACACGTCGGCCCCGATGAAGAAGGAGTCGGGCGTCTCCAGCCGCTCGTACAGGTCCGGCGCATGGCGTTTCAGAATGGCTCGCGCCAGCAGCATTCCCAACGCCTTGCCGCCGATCAGGCCGATGCCCACCATGCGGTCCCGGATCATCAAGATGTCTTCCAGCGAGAGGTACTGTTCCACCAGCCGCAACATTCCTTCGTCGCGGGAGAGGACCATGCGGGCCAGACGTTGGAAGACTTCCTTCTCGCGCTGCGCCGGACAGAGCCCGCGCCGCACGTCTTCGTACACGGATTGCGCCTCGTCGAAGATGCGTTTCCAGAAGCCCTGGCGTGCGTCCAGGCGCAAGCCCGGCCAACGGCTGGCGGAAAGGATCTCCGAGATGATGGCGCTGCCGGTGATGGGCCGGAATTGGTCGCCGTCCTCCCAGGCGTAAATCGCATTCATCGCCTCCGAGGAGCGGTGCTGGACCTTGATTGGCCGTACGTAGAGCCGGTCTTGATGGCGAAAGACATCCAGCAGGAACTGCGTGGTCTCGGTGATCGGCGTCAACGCGAACGAGGCGTGATAATTCCGGTAGATGGCGAAGTAGGTGACGGTTTGCAGGACGTAGAGCCGCGGACACGTGAGCACGAAGAAGTTGCCCAGCATCTGATCGGCCGACCAGACGTTCGCCAGGTCGGAGAGGCAGTCAAAAACGTAGAACGGGTATTCGCCGGCTTCCTCGATCACGGCGTGCACTTTTCGCACGAAGCTCTCGAAGCCGAGGTTGGGATCGACTTCGTGGATTTCCGCGCCGAAGTCGTTGGGCAACAACTGCTCATGGGCGGCGAAGCGGAAGTAGATCAATCGCCGGCCGTCCTTCCGCGCCGTTTCGGCGTACGGGATGACGAGGGCCTTGTAATCCTCGATGGCCTCGACCTGCCAAACGATGTTATCGCCCGGCATGACCCCGTGAAAAACTCGATCCAATCCGGCCAAACCCGTAGTGACTTTCACTTCGTACGATCCTCCAGAGAACGCCGGTGACGGATGCGCCCAAGACTCATTGTAGCGCCGCCCGTCGCGGGGCGACCACTGTTCGCTTGGGCCGGGCGGTTGCGTTGCCCTGCCCAAGTTCGCCCTGCCCAAGTTCGCCACCGGCTTGTGGGCGGCTCCGCAGCGGGCACGGCCCAACGCTCGAGCACGAGCCGTCGGTGGAAACCGGCAACGGCGCCGGCTGCGGGCGTGCCCATCTTGCCGAATTCGCGGCCTTAGGCGAATATGGGGTGTTTCCTCATGAGGCATTCCCGGGAGAAGCCGCCGCACATGGCCACCCTGCTCCAACGCCTGGTTTTCGGCTCGCTCTTGGCCGGCGTTCTTTTGGTCCTCTGCTGGCTCGACTATCGGGCCGCCGGCATGCCGGGCATCTTTCTTTTTCCCGTGCTGGTCGGTTTCGTGCTGCTGGGCGGAAACGAAATCATTTTCCTGTGCCGCGAAAATCGCGTCTTTCCCGCCGCCGGCGTCGTGCATGCAGGAAACCTCTTGACCGTCGGAACGGCTTGGGGCATGGGGCTGTTTTGGATTCACTGGGAGACGACGCACCCCGATCGCTTGGCCCGCGCGTGGGACTTGGCCGCCGTCAGCAGCCTGGCCACGCTGGTGGCGGTGGCGGTCACCGTCTTCCTGGCCTTCCTCGTCGAGATGCAACGCTATCGCGCGCCCGGCGGGGCTACCGTCAACATCGCCGGAGCGGTCTTCGCCGTCTGCTACATCGGCGTGCTGGCGGGCTTTCTCGTGCAGTTGAGAGTGGCCTTCGGAGTGGACGCCCTGGTTTCCCTGCTGATGGTCGTCAAGTTGGGCGATACCGGCGCTTACGCCGTGGGAAGGCTGTTCGGAACGCACCGGTTAGCGCCTCGCCTCAGTCCGGGAAAGACCTTGGAAGGGGCCGTCGGCGCTATTCTGTTCGGTATCGTCGGCGCCTTCATCAGCTTCCACTGGTTGCTGCCGCAATTGGGTTTAAGGACCGGCATTCCGCATTGGTTTCCCATGATTGCCTACGGAGTGATCCTGGCCGTGGTGGGAATGATCGGCGACTTGGCGGAATCGCTGATCAAGCGCGATGCCCGTCAAAAAGACTCCAGCCGCCTCGTGCCGGGCTTGGGCGGTGCGTTGGATCTGATCGATTCGGCCTTGATGGCGGCACCCGTCGCCTACGTCTTCTGGCTGTTCGGTTGGCTGAACTAACCGTTTTTAGCCGCTCTCATCCGCGGGCATTGCCCGAATTGCCCAAACCACCAGCTGCGGCAACAAGCCGGAAACCGGCTGGGCCACGGAGGAGCCCCCATGAAACATGGAAGCATGTTCCCCGCTAACGGGTGATTGACCGATGGCGAAAAATGACTTGGCATCGACCCGCCCGGGTGGTTACCATGAATTACGGCGGTTGTGGGTGGCGCTGAACGCCGGGGGATGGTCCGACGCAATCGCGAGATTTGTGCCGGCTACCGAACCTCGGACGCCGTTGCGGTGTTAATCCAGATGAAGGCGACCAGGCTTCAGCGCAAGTCCCCCCTAAAGGCATTGCCCCCCACGGCCTGTCACGATTCCGCAAGCGCCGAATCGGTTCGGCGCAATGAAGCATTGGGGAAACGCCGCGACCAAGCCGCGGTGAGGACGGCAGGACCGCCGTCGCTGCTAGAGGGATGGCGAGGGACACACGAAGGTCGGGCAGAACGAGCGAGGGATACTGGAATTCAATTTCGGTTGATGAAACCGCGGAGCATGGACGTCTGAGAAGAGGCCAAGCAAGTCGGCTCGTTGATATGCGTAAGCCGCGAGTCGAGGAGGACGAACATGCCGCCGATCGACGTGGTTTGCCCGAACGGTCACAAGTTGCGGGTCAAGGATGAATTTGCCGGCAAATGGGGTTTATGCCCCGTATGCGGCGTCCGGATGAAGGTACCGGAAAAGCCCCGTGACAATCTATCCGAGGACGAAATCCTGGAACTGCTCGGCCCGGCTTCCGGCAAGGCCGAAGCGGAGGCCGCTGAAGTGATGCACCGCGTGTCCGGCCCGGAGGCCGCGCCGCGACCACCCAAGAAAATCTGCGAGAAGTGCAACCGCGAGGTCTTGGCCGAGACCCGCATTTGCCCCTATTGCCGCACCTACATCGGTCTGGCGGGCAGCTATCCCAAGTTTTGAGCTTCGGGAACGCGGTGCCGGACCTTCCCCCCGTCCAGGCACTCGGCCACGATGGAGCGCGGTCCTCCCTTCCGCCGCACGTCCGATGGTCACTTCTTCCGCAGCGCCTCGCCGGTCATCGGCACGAACATCACGGGTGCGATGGATTCCCGGCGAACGACGCCGTCCTCGCCTTTGACGATCAGCAGCAGCTCTTGCCGGGCATCGCCCACGGGAATCACCAAGCGCCCCCCCGGGGCCAATTGCTCGATCAGCGGCGGCGGCACGTGGTTGGGCGCGGCGGCCACGATGATGAGATCGAAGGGCGCCTTCTCCGGCCAACCCTGGTAACCGTCCCCCACGCGAACCGTAACGTTCCGATACCCGAGCTGCCTGAGCCTTTCCTCGGCCTCCACGGCCAGCGGCTCCAGGATCTCTATGGAATAGACCTCACGGCACAACTCGGCCAGCACGGCGGCTTGATAGCCCGATCCCGTGCCTACGTCCAGCGCGCGGGCCTGGGCGTGCGGGGCCGCCGCCTGCGTCATCAAAGCCACGATGTACGGTTGCGAGATCGTTTGCCCATGACCGATCGGCAAGGGGTGGTCGGCGTAGGCTTCGTGGACGACTTTTTCCGGCACGAATCGATGGCGAGGGACGCGGAGCATGGCCTCCAAGACACGGGGATCGCGGATATCGCGGGCGGCCAATTGCTCCTCCACCATCCTCCGCCGCGCGGCGAGAAAATCGTCGTCGGCGTCGCGGGAATCGCGGGCAGTCGCCGGCTCCGCGCCGGCGGGCGCCTTCGCCGGTTCGATCTCTTCCCTGTCCGCGGACATACGGTCGACGGCCCTCCAAAGAAATATGGCTACCGCCACGGCGGCCGGGACCGCCACGACGCTGGCCGCGAGCACCACCGTGCGGGAATCCATGGCCCGGCCCTCCCCTCACTCTCGGCCCGGGGCGACTCGGCGAACACTCCCCCGCGCGTTCAAGACTCGACGGAGACCGCCGTGCCGAAAAGGGTCACGGCGCTGACGCGATCGACTTGAACTCGGGCGAATCGTCCGATCCAGCTCGCCTCGCCGTCGAAAACCACGATGCGGTCGCAAGGCGTCCGACCCGTCAATTGTAACTTTTCGCCGTTCGCTTCGGAACGAGCGGCCGCATGGGCGTCCCCGTCGGCGGAGGCGTTTCCGCCCGCGGCCTTGCTCGGGCCGTCGATCAACACCTCCACCGTCTCGCCCACGAAACGACGGTTATCTTCCTCGCTGATGCGGTTTTGCAACGCCAGAAGCTCGTGGTTGCGCCGGCGTTTGACTTCCTCCGGTACGTCGTCCGGGAAAAGCTCATGGGCCTTGGTGCCGGGCCGCGGACTGTACTTGAAGATGAAGCTGTTCTTGAATCGCGCCTCTTCCGTCAACCGCAACGTGGCCTCGAAATCCCCTTCCGTCTCCCCGCAGAAGCCCACGATGAAATCGCTCGTCACGGCCGCGCCGGGCAGCGTCTCGCGGACGGCGGCCAGCATCTCGCGATACTGCTCCGCCGTGTATCCCCGCTTCATCCGCTTGAGCACCGCGTTCGATCCGGACTGGGCCGGCACGTGCAGGTACGGGCAGACCTTGGGCAGATCGCGGACCGCCTGCAACAGATCGGGCGTCATGTCGCGGGGATAGTTGGTTACAAAGCGGATGCGGCGAATGCCGTCCACCTCCGCCACCCGCTCCAGCAGATCGGACAGGCGGACCTGTCGGCCGTTCTCCTCGCTGCGATAACTGTTGACCGTCTGCCCCAGCAGCGTGATTTCGCGGCAGCCTTGCTCGGCCAGCAGCCGGACCTCGGCCGTGATATCGGCGGCCGGCCGGCTCTGTTCCGGACCGCGGACGCTGGGCACGATACAATACGTGCAGAACTTGTCGCACCCCAGCATGACGCGGACCATCGCCCGATGACGCTGCGACCGCGCCTCGCTTACCCGATCCGGGTCGTAGAGGGTGAAAGACTGCGCGACCGTCTCGCGCCGATGTCCCCGCCTCGGCAGGGCCACCGCGATCCGCGGCTCCTGTTTCTTTTGATGCTCTTCAATCAGCGACACCAGGCTGCCGATTTGTCCCGGCCCCACGATCAAGTCCACATGGGGAGCCCGCCGCAAAATCGCCTCTTGATCCTTCTGCGCCATGCAGCCTAAGACGCCGATCAGCTTGTCCGGCCGCTGCTCCTTGAGGTGTTTGAGACGCCCCAGCGCGCTATAGATCTTGTCCTCGGCGTGTTGGCGGACGCTGCACGTGTTGAAGAGGATGATGTCGGCATGCCGCCGCTCGAACGTGCGGCGGTAACCGGCCTGCAACAAGGCCGCCGCCGCCAGCTCGCTGTCGAGCACGTTCATTTGGCAGCCGACGGTTTCCAGGAAAAAGCGTTTGGTCATTGGCGATACGACGACTTCAACGAATGGAATCTCGCCCGCCGACGGAAATCGAATTCCACGACGGGCCTAGGGGTCGATGATGACAGCGTCTCCGGCGAATCGTGTCTTCGAGAACGGTAATACTCAGGCGGCCCCGTCGCCATCCGATTCCGCGGTGTTCGGCGCGTTTTTCGCGGCGGCCTGGCGGGCCTGCTCTTCGTAATACAGGACGTACCGCTCCCGTGCGGCCCGCATCATCCGGACCAGAATCAAAACCGCTGCTGCGGCCCCGCCCGCCCAAATTGCAATGTCCCAGCCGTCCATGCAGGCGCCCTCCGGATGACGGGTTGCGTGCGAATTCCGCAGCGTTAAGCCCCGCCGCGAACTGCCGCCGTACGGTTGCCCCGCCTTTTGAATATTCTAGGGAGAAATGCGGCAAAAACGCGAGTGCCGATTGCAAGAAACACACGGCCGCGGGGGGAAGCATTATCGGGACTAGAGCCAATCGCAGAGATCGAACACCCCGAAAGAGTGCTCTTTTCCAGATCAGGTGTATTATTTTAATGTATTGAAATGATACAGGCGAGCTGTCTTGCTCGGGCAACAAGAGTCAGCTCGCCTGCTCAATTGGAGGCCGGTCGTGTTGGGCCGTCGGGTGGGTCCTCGTGTTCAGAGGAGAGCTTCGCGTGTTGGGGAGCCCGACACAGCCCTAAAGCTAGGGACCTCTTCCAAGTACCGGCCTCAAAAAGGAAACCTCTTCTCTGTTCCGTGCCCGACGATGGCAAACGCAACCTCGGGTTGTCAGAGATTCTCAGCCGACGTCTTCCGCCGACCGGTAATTATTTGATGCATAAGCCGTGCCAAATCGCCACGAAAACGCAAGGAATTCGCGTCGATTTCGGCCGAGTTGGAGCGCGGAACTCGATCGCACTGCTTCCGCGTCCGCCGAAGCAAGCGGATTCGGAGTGTCAAAGCTCGTCGGCCGACGGCATGACGAACGGTTCACGGTACCGGCGGGTCAGCAGGGCGTCGGCCTCGGTGTCGTTGACGAATCGTTCGGCCGTCGGATCGAAGGCCAGCGAGCGCCCCAGCGTCAAAGGTTCCGCCGCCGTATCGACGCCGTTTTCTCGCAAGTGCGACTCGATGGCCTCCAGCGTGGCCTGCGCGTCCTCGTGGCAAGCGATCTTTTCCAAGGCGGCCTGGAGCGCGGCATGATCCGCCGGGCGTCCCAGTCGGTACGACACGTTCGCCAGGTGCGTGAAGGCGGAGGAGATGTGCACTTCCTCAATGTCGGCGTGCAGCATCTCGGGTTTGTCGGCCTTGACCGCCTCGATGAAATTGCCGAAGTGATCCACCGACGTCCCGGTGATCGTCTCGACCTCTTTGCCGTCTTTGTCGAAGCGTGTGACGCGATTCCCCAAGGAGGTGGCCACGTAGCCGTCCTCGCCGACCACCAACACGGTCCCGCCGAGGAAAGGCGGCGGCGTCTTGAAGTTGCGCACCTCCTGGACCAGCGTCAGATTGCCCAGATCGTGAATCGAGACCTGTGTGTTGGGCGTTTCGCCGGCGTCTTGGAAGCCCGGCCGGCCTCCGTAGCAAAGCACGCTCTTGCCGAGGTCCGGCATATCGACGATGATGCGGGCGGTGTCCACGGCGTGGACGCAATTATTGCCGATCTCGCCGTTTCCGAAGTCCCAGAACCAGTGCCAATCGTAGTGGAAGGATCGCCGCGTGACCTTGGCCATGGGCGCCGGGCCGGCCCAAAGGTTGTAATCCACGCTGGGCGGGACGGGGTAATCGCCCGGCGGGCCGATCGGGTTCCGCTGACGGTACATAACGCAGCGGACCACGCGGACCGGGCCGATCTTCTCAACCAATGCCCGGGCATCGCGGAACACGCCGTCCGACCGGCGTTGCGTGCCCCCCTGGCAGAGCTTGCCGTATTTTCGGGCGGCTTGGACGATCCGCCGACCTTCGCTGACGTTGTGGCTGACCGGTTTTTCGACGTACACGTGTTTGCCGGCCTGAATCGCCCAGACCGCCGCCAGGGCGTGCCAATGGTTCGGCGTGGCGATGGAGACCGCGTCCACCGAGGGATCGGCGAAGATTTCCCGCATATCGGTCACAAACTTGGGACGATAACCGAAGCGTGCGGCGAAGCGGTCCGCGTAGCTCTGTCCGATCTCGCGATCCGGGTCGCAGAAGTACGCCACCGTGCAATCGCTTCGGGAGGCGTAGGCTTGGGCATGATCCTGGCCGCGACCACGCACCCCCAACACGGCCACGCTGAGCTTTTCGTTGGGCGACGTCGGACCGCTCGGACCGGCCGACGCTTCGGCGAAAATGCGACCGCTCCAGGCGCTCGCCGCCATCATGCCCAGGATGCTTTCCTGCACGAACGCACGGCGCGAAAGGCGCTTGCACGAGACTCGCAGAGACATAAAGACACCTCTTAGGGAAGGCAAGTATGGCAGGCACACGCTCTCCGTGCGGACGGCGGCAGCCCGCCGAGCTTCGTCGATGCATCGCCATGATAGACCGGCGATTCGGCCGTTTCAACCGTTGGAATGACCGGCCCGAAGCTGCGACATCGCCGGTTTACGGCGGGCGACTCTCCGCCGAACCTCCCGTGGGAGACCGCAATTTGATAGAATCAAGGGTCGTGACGCGGCGCGGGGGCTTTGCGGCAGCAAGATTTCGCGATTCTTCGTGGGGGATGCCCCGGGGGACATCGCGGCGACCGTGTTTTTGCCGGATCGGGTCATCGGGATCCGGTCGCGCTTTTTTGAGCGTTCCCATACATTAAGAGATTTCCTGATGTCGCTCGACGTTTACAGCTTTTGTCCCGCCGGAACAGGGAAGAAAATCAAGTTCTGCTGCCCGAATAACTGGCAGGACTTGGAGAAAATCAGCCGGCTGATCGAGGGGGAGCAGTTTCGGGCGGCTCTGCAATTGGTGGATCAATTGTTGGCGAAGCAGCCCGATCGCGCCTGCCTGTGGACGTACAAGACGGTGCTGGAGCGAGCGACCGGCAATTTGACGGGCGCCCTGACGGCGGCCGAGGAATTCTTCTCCCGTTTTCCGGACAACCCCGTGGCCCTGGCCGAACGGGTCATTACCGTGGCCCTCCAAGATGACCCAAGGACGGCCCTGCCGATCCTCGAGCAAAGCCTTCACGCCTCCGTGAGCGCCAAGGCGCCCCTGGCCCCCCGGCAAATCGAGGCCATGCTCCTGCTGATGCGACGGCTGACCGAGCTTGGCGAGGTGCCGTCGGCCATGTACTGGATTACTTGGGTGGAGATGCACCTTCCCTCCCTGGGCCGGGAAATCCTTGCGCTCAAGAGACAATTGACGGGGAATGTGGAGCAACCCTTGCTGCTGCGCGAGCCGCCGGCGTTTCTTCCCATCAAGGTGCCGGAAGATGCCGCGCCGGAATACCGCGCGGCGGCGGCGGCAGTGAATGGGGGCCGACTGACGGAGGCACGCCGAGTCTTGCGAGACTGGATCCAAGCCAAGCCGGAAGCGGCCTTGCCTTGGTACCTTCTGGGGATGTGCAGCTTGTGGCAAGCCGATTACGTGACGGCCGGGGAAAGCCTTCTCCGCTACAGCGATTTGACGACCGACGAAGACATGGCCGTCACCGCCAAGATTCTCTCCTATCAGCTCAAGAAGGATCCCTGGGGCGACGCCGAGGACAATCTCGATTTGACGTACTCGCTTCCGGATCCGGCGGGAATCAAAGATGCGATCCTGTCCGATCGCCGGATCAAGGTCTTGGATCGCGACGCCGCGGCCGCCGGTCCCGACGGCGGTCCCCCGCCGGAGCTGGTTGCCATCGTTTTCCGCCGCGAGTTGGAATCGACGGAATGGCCTCTGCCGACGGATTTGAAGCACGAAATCGTCGCCATTCTCGCGTACTTCGGGCGGCAGACGGACCGCGACGCTCGACTCCATTTCAGCAATGTCTCGAGCAGTGATGCGAGTTTGGTCGAGGATTTGGCGCGGCAATGGTTGGGCGATCGAGAGTTGCCCGAGCCTTCGCGCGTCGTTCACGGACGGAGATCGCAATTGGTCTTGACGTTTTCGTACGTCTTGCAGACCGCTCCCCGGGAGAAGCTCGTGGAGACGTTCCGCCGCCTGCTGCAAGTCTGGGCGGATCGACCGAACAAGGCCCTCGAGGACCGGACGCCGCGCCAGGCGGCGTCCGAGCCGGACAAACGCCGCGCCCTCAAGGCCGTGATCGAGTGGATGCGGGAGTTCGATTCCCAGGAACTCGACGAGGCTTTGGATGAATTGAAGACCGAGTGGAATCTGCAAGACGGCGTCCCGCGAAGTTCGGCCTTGATGGAGGGCGGTTTGCGCGTGCCCTTGCCGGTGGCGGCTCGCGTGGATCGTGCCGCCCTGAGCGACGAAGACCTCGCGGCGTATTGCTACGACGCGATCCTCCTCGGCGCGAGCGAGCCGGCGCGACGCTTTGCCGAGGAGGCGGTGGCTCGCCGGGAGCGGCTGCCGGTGGAGATCGTGTTCGAAGCCTATCGCCTGTTGTTGCAGCAGGCGGAGACCGCCGAGGCGGGCAGGCGATTGCGAGATGAGGCCGTCGCCTTCGCCGAGGAGCACAAAGTCCCCCACGGCTTGTTCCATCTTGAGCTTCTCCGGTCAAGCGGCCTGGAAGACGGAGAGGCCCAAGCCGAGTTGGAACACTTGGCCGGGCAACACGGGGACGAGCCGATCATACGCGAGTGGTTACAGTCCCTATTCCAAGCCCTTGCGTCGCAGTCGAGGGACCGGGAAGCGAGCCGGGCGGCACCGCCGGCGTCGCCGGGGCTATGGACGCCCGACGGCGAGACCGCGCCGGCCGCCCCACCAGGCGAATCGAAATCCAAGCTGTGGATTCCCGGCCAGGATTGAGCGACGGGAACTTTGCGCCGGGGGTCGCTTTGCGGGCGGATGCTCCGCGCCTCGCCGGCTCGGTCCGGCCGGCGGAGGCGAATGCGCTTGCCAAGCTCCAGCTAACAGAAGGTCGTGCCGATGCAGCAGTGCCGGGGAGTACGAGGTGCGATCACCGTGGACGCGAATACGCCGGAGGCCATCCTGGAGGGTACGCGCCTCTTGCTGGCCATGATGATCCGCCAAAACGGGATCGAGGAACGCGACGTCGCCAGCGTCATCTTTACCACCACGCCGGATCTGACGGCGGAATTCCCGGCCCTGGCGGCGCGGCAATTGGGGTGGATGCAGGCCGCCCTGTTGTGCGGCCACGAAATGACCGTCCCCGGCGCCCTCGGCCGCTGCGTGCGGATCCTGATCCATTGGAATACCGACAAACCCGCCGACCAGATCATACACGTCTATCTGCGGGACGCGGAACGCTTGCGGCCCGACCTCTCCAGTTTGCCGCCCGTGGACTGGGACGAACTGGAACGGTGGATTCAATCGCACCTGAACCCCACGCCGCAGCCGAGCGCGCGGACGTCGTCGCGGTCGGATTCGCGAGCGGCTTCCTCCGAGCAAAAGACTTCGTAGCGGCGTCGCTTCGCCGCGGAGGCGTCAGCGGTGGAGACGCTGAATCTTCAAATCCACCCGCATGGCCAGCGTGCGCACCTCCTCCGGTGCCCGACTCAGGCAAAGATCTTCCATGGCCGGGTGCAGGATGCTCAAGCGTCGGTCGGTCGAGCGATCCGAGAGTCGATCCAGGGCGTTGAGCGAGCGATGCAGCAGCTTGCACGTGCGGGCGCCGATCACGGAGTCGGTGGAACCGGTGGCGGCCAGGTTACGAACGTTCTCGCTGCGGAGGAACTCGTGGAGCGTATCCAGTCCCGAGTCGTGGCCCGCATACGCCAACGCGATGGCCGCATTGTAGCGCACCACGTCGGTATCGTCGTGCAACATTTCCCGCAGCAGGCCGCAGACGCCGTCTCCGCCGATATATCCCAGGGCTGCGGCGGCGGCCGCTCGGACGGGCGAAACGGGATCCTTCGCCGCGCGGCACAGGATCGCGACGCCGTCCGGCACCGAGCGAACGCAATTCGGGCCGTGGCGCTCCAAGGCCATTACCACGCCTTCCAAGGCGGCACTCCGGATGGGCGAGTCCATCTGCGGCGAATCCGCGACGCGGCACTCCGCGGCGATGAGGAGAACCGGCACCGTCCGCGGCGTGTCCAACTCCCGCACCAGACGGCAAAGTTGGGCCCGATAGACCACGGCGAACTCCGGACCGCCCACAATCGGTTGACGCAGTTCCGTCTCCAAGATGCGGATCAGCGACTCCGCCAGCTCGGGATCGGTCTTCAAGTCACGGTAGCGGGGATCGAGAATCGCTCCGTGGACTTGTGTCAAAGCTTCGGCCCGGGCCATGCCGCCCAGCTCGAGGTCGCTCAAGATCTTCGGCATGTCCAAGTGCGGCGTGACGATCTCGCGCACCGTCAGCAACACCGCCACGCCCGAGACCAGAAAAATGCCCGGGAAGACGATTCGGGAGAACAACAGCCACGAGATCGAAGGGGTAACGAGGTTCGGCCGTATTCGCCCGCCGGCCTCTTCGTCACCGGTACGGCGCGGAGAAGGTCGCAGCGGCTCGCCGTTTTCGGCCGCGGAATCGGAGACGAAATGCGGCCCGGAGACGGATTCCGTGCCCGCCGCCTGCCCCGCTGAAGAAGAGACGCCGACGGCCCGATCGTCGCGTACCATGGAAAAGGTCCTCCTAATGGTAACTTCGGAGGTCAAACGCCCCGCGCCTTCCACTCCGCCGAAGAGAATGAATCGGCCCGCGGAACAGGCGCCGCGGCGTCATTGCTGGAGTATTGTTGATCGTTGCCGCTGCGTTGTCAAGCCAAAAAATCCGGATTAAATAGCGAATCCTGTCGCAAGTGTGATTGCGCCCGCCCGGCGGCTCGCACCGCGACGGCCCGGCGGCGATCCGCTTGCCGCGCGGTTGCCGCCCGGCTCACCGGCCAAGCGGACCTGACCTCCGGGACGTGATGCGGAATCGGGGAGGCGGTCTGAAAGGGGATCGGCCGCCCATCGGAGCACCATCGAGCATGCAATTCCTGGACGCGACTTTGCCTACCTTGGAGGAGAATCTGGCCTTGGATGAGGCCTTGCTGGATGCGGCCGAGAAAGGTCGCGGGGTGAGAGCGGTGCTCCGCGTTTGGGAATGGTCCCTACCGGCGGTGGTGGTGGGGCGTGCCTCCCGGGTCGCCGAGGAGGTCCGCCTCGATTGCTGCCGGCGCCGCAACGTTCCCGTGATGCGGCGATGCAGCGGCGGGGCGGCCGTCGTGATCGGCCCCGGTTGCTGGATGTACACCTTGGTCCTGCCCCTCTCCGCAGATTTGCCCCGGCAGCCGGATCGCATGCATGCCGCGGTCTTGGATCCCATCGCGGCCGCCTTGGCGGCCCACGTGCCGGGCGTGGTTCGAGCGGGTATCAGCGACTTGGCCCGACACCCGACCTTCGCCGAGAATTCCGCAACGGCCGCTCCCGGGAGGGGACAGGCCCAAGACTTCGCCCCGCGCAAGTTCTCCGGCAACAGCCTTCGTTGCCGCAGGGACTGGATTCTTTACCACGGCACCGTGCTTTACGACTTCGACATTGCGCTGGTCGGCGAATTGCTGGCGATGCCGCCCCGCCGGCCGGACTATCGCGGGCAGCGCAACCACGCCGACTTCCTTTGTAATCTACCGCTGGATCGGACGGCGATTCGCCGGGCGCTGCAATCGGCCTGGAACGCCTGGGAACCTCTCCGTGATCCGCCCCTGGCCGAATTGCAGTCCGTCCTCCCCCGCTATCGTGACCCGGCTTGGCACTTCGAGCGCTAACGTCGGTGCGTTCGCGGCGTTGCGGCACCGCGAGGATGTCGGCCCCCACGGCGATCTCACTCGACACGTTCTTGCCCATCTTCGTTTTCTGACGGGTCCGGCTCCAGCAGGAAGAGGTGACGGCCGGCACCCCAGCCATGACCCCCGGCATCCAAAACCGGGTTTGCCGGCGCCTCGCGCTCTTGCGAATCCGCCGGGGGGTGCGACAGCAGAAAGTCCTCGCCGCTGCCGGGCACGCGCGGAATTCGCGGCAAATACCGCGGCACCAGTTCCTCCAGCCGATCGGGATATCGACCGTGTTCCAATTTGTACATGCGAAGGGCCAGGCGAAGACAAGTCGCCTGAACATGGAGGTCGCCCCATGCCCGGCTGAAAAAGGCGTCGTCCAGCGATCGCCGAATGGACACGGCGGCGTTCCATCCGACCCCCCACCACAGCGAGATTGGTTTCGACGACTTCAACCGCTTCTGGACTTGCCAGGGGAAGACGCCCCGCTCGTCGTATTCCACCGCGGGGGGAAGATATTCGGCGAGGATGAGATCGAGCCGGGCTTGATGGAGCTGCCATTCGCCCGGGACCCAAGACACGGCGATGGGGAGGAACCACAGGTCGCCGGACCACCAGGCGAACCTCGGCCCTTCGCGTCCCATCCCGATCGGCGCGTCGCGCAGGAACGGACCTCGCCAATACGCACCGAGCAGCAGCGTGCGGACTTCGAGCGGCACGCGCTCCCTCACGACGACGTCCTGAATATCCTGCAACATCTCGCGGAGGGATTGCGGCGTTTGCCCCTCCGCGCGGCTCCATTCCCACGCGGCGTCGGCCCAGCGGCTCCATTGGGCCAGGTCTCGGCCGGAGACGAAGAAATTCCCAAACGCGGCGGGGTAGGTCCGTTCCGCACGGAATCGCAGGGCCAGCGCGGCGATCAGCAGGCTCCGCGACTCTTGGATCTTTCCCGCCCGGACCGCCGCCGGGGCCAGGTTCTCCAAGGCCGGAATCGTGATCATCTGCATTTCTAATCCGAATGTGCCCGCCTGAGAATCAACCTCGAGCCGCTCCCACGGCGAGCCATGCCGCAGCGCGTCCACGAGCGGATCGGCGTAGGCCTGCTTGGAAAGCTCCGCCGAGAGCCGGAAGATATCCGCCGCCGACTCGGATTCCAAAAACCGCTGTACCGGATCTTCCCCCGATTCGTAAGACGACGTTCGGCGCCGAACGGCCAGGCTGTATAGCGGTCCGGAAAATTTGACGCGGTGCGCCAGTTCCCTCGTCGCCGCAAAACCTTGAAGGCTTGCGGGCTGCGGCGGGATCCATTGCTCAAGGCTCCTCCCCGCCGCGGCTTCCATGCTCCGGAGCGACTCCACGTCCGTCCGCGGAAGAAAGATCACGCGGGTCCACGGCAGGATGAGGAACGTCATGACCAAGCCCCACAGGAGGGGCGAGGTAAGCCGGTCCCGAAGCCCGACGGCGGCTCGCTCTTCGAGCCAACCGCGGACGGACCGCCGGGATTGCCAAAAGAGCGCGGCAAGCAGGATCACCCAGGTAATCGCGAAACTCACACCGGGGATGATCTCGTCCGGTCCCACGGGAAAGAGCACCGCGGGCATCGCAACGGGCAGCGTCAACCCCGCGGCAAGGATCAGGGCATGGAGGATTCCGGGGGCGAACATGCCGGCCAACTGACCGGCCGCGTACAACACCGCGCCGCCGAGCAGGGAATAGTACAGCATCGTCGCCGGCGGGCCGTCTTGGTTGAGGTTCGTATCCAAGGTGACGGCCGACAGGCAAATCCAAGCCGCCAACAGGATACTCCAGACCAAACACCAGCGGATGCCCCAGCGCTGGCGCGCGAGCCAGATGCGGCCGGGCGAGATGGAACGGACCGCCAAGAACCGCCGCGTGCCGTGCCACCGATCCGGACCGAAGACGAAGACGCCCGTCACCGCAATCATGCCCAAGATGACGCAAACCCCCAGGGGTATGACGAATTCCCAAAAGGATCGCGCTGCGTGCGGGGGAAGGGTGACGGAGGCGACCGTCGCAAATCCGGCGACTACCGCGAGGAACACCGCCGACGCTGCCGCCCGCATCACCGGTACCAACGCCCCGGCCTGCCGCGCCTGCAACCACAGCAGTTGTTCATCGGCCGGCCGGTGCAAGTCGGGCTGGAAACCTGGGAGGAAGCCCCGCCGCGCGGCCGCGGCAAGCGATGGGCACACCTTGGCGAAGGCCTCGACCGCGTGCCGCAGCACGGACAATGCTCCCGACCTTGGGGCAACCGGCTCGGGACGCAACCATCCGCGGATCAAGCCCGCATCGACGAACAGGACCAAGGCGACCAGGGCCAGCCGATAGTGGGAAAGCTCGGCCGCCCGTTCCCAAGTGAAACGGTAATTGGGCGTGAGCCACGCCGTGAGGGACGTGTCGGAGAGGTAGGCGACGGCCGCCGCCAGAACCGCCGCCCAAATCACCCGGCGCATCTTCAGCGAGAAGAAGATCCCCCAGGCCAAGAAGGCGGCGCCGAGACCCAACCAATACACCGCGCCCATCAAATCCTCGTAGGGCAAGGGCGACGTGAAAAGCGAGGCACGGCCCCAAAGGATATCCAGGCCGGCGAGGAGGACCAGCGCGATCCCGCCGGCGGCAACGGCCCCCAACGCACCCGCGGCGAAAACGCCGGCAACCAACGGCCCCGGTCGGATCGGCAATCTCCGCAGCAAGGCGTCCGTGCCCAGCTCGCACTCCCCGGCGAACGAAACGGCGCCGAATGCCAGTGCGAACAGTCCCCCCGCCACGACCGCCAAGAAGGCGAATGCCGAGCCGCGAAAACTCGACAGCGATTCCGGTTCCGCTGCCGTCGCGACGAACAGGAAGAGCATCAATACGAGGATCGGTCCGGCAGCCAAGGAAAGAATCAGGGGCCGCGCCTGCCGCAGGTACCGCCACGCATGGGCCAAGGCCTCTTGCCGAAATCCGCCGTCCCGGCCCGTCATCGGTCGGTGTAGGGTCGTGCTCATTTCCGGGCCTCCTTCAACGACGGGGCTTCGCAATCCCTCTCCGGCCCCATGTACGCCGTGAAGATTTCTTCCAAGGAGCAGGCGTGCGATTCCACCTGCTCCAGGTTCAAGGCGGCCGCGAACCGTCGTTCCGGCGCATCCTCCCGCGATCGCACCAGCAGTTCGATTTGCCGCCCATCGCGATCCGCTCGCAACACGCCGTCCTCTGCGGCGAACCTGTCCAGGGCGCTCCCGGCGGCCCGGTCATCGGCGAACGTAAGAATCCAGTGCCGCGTTTCGCGTTTGAGGCGATCCAAGGGCTCGACGAGGATGATCCGGCCTTCCTTGAGAAAGGCCACGATGTCGGCCACGCGTTCCACCTCGTGCACCTGATGACTGGCCAGAAACACGGTTTTGCCGGCTGCCGCGCGATCGACCATGCTCTCCAGGAACTGCCGTCGAAACATCACATCCAGGCCGGAGGTGGGTTCGTCCAGAATCAGCAGCTCGGGATCATGCCCCAGGGCCAGCGACAGAACCACCCCCGCTCGCATCCCCTTGGACAGGTGCCGCAGCTTTTGATCGGGCCGCAGACCGAACTGAGCGGCGGCGCGGAGATATTCGGAGAAGTAGCCCGCCGGATGAAAGGCCGCGCAAAATCGCCCGATTTCCGCGACGGTCATCCAGTCGTACAGGACGGGCAGCTCGGGAACGTAACCGACTTTGCGGCGGACGGCGAGGTATTCGGTACGGCAATCGTGCCCGAGCACCTGCGCCCGACCGCGGTCGGGTTCGAGCAGCCCCATTAGAATGCGGATGAGCGTGGACTTGCCCGCCCCGTTGCGTCCTAACAAGGCCCAGACCACGCCCGGCGGAATCTCCAGCGAGACGCCGTCCAAGGCCGTCACTCGGCCGAACCGCTTCGCAAGCTCCTCGGTACGAATCACGGCGTTCATGATTGGGCCTCCTGACGGGAAAGGGTTTGGATGACGTCCTGCAAGATGCTTTGCAGTTGGCGGGCGGAGACCTTGGCGCGGAGGGCCTCGCCGACGACCTGGGCCAATCGCTCGCGAATCCAGCGGCTGCGTTGATCGCGGCACTTTTCCACGGCCTCGGCGGCGACGGTCAGGCCCAGCCCCCGCTGGGCGTCCAGAATGCCCAGGGCCTGCAACTCGCGATAAGCCCGAGCCACCGTGTTGGGATTGACCGCCAACTGCCGAGCCAGTTCGCGAACGGACGGGACCGTGTCGCCCGGCATCAGCCCACCTGCGGCCACGGCGAACTGAATCTGCCGCGCAATCTGCTCGTAGATGGGCACGGCGTCGTCGGGATGGATCTGAAGGAACATCCGTCCGTCTCCTGTATTAGTAGCCTAATACAGTATACACCTCCCGCCGGGCCGGTCAAGTTCTTTTTTCGCGCGATTTCGGAAGGGGATCCGCCGCGCGGCCCATCCCCCCGATTCGTAAGAAAGCGCGTCGGCCGGAGCCTTCCCCTTTGGGCTGACGCACGAGGCTCGCGTCACCGCCGGCTCCGCGCCGGCTCCGGATGCGCTCGGGCAATGCGGGAGTGCGAGCCGCCGGCGCCAGAGGGCGATGGGAACAAGGTCACGGTCGGGAGGGGCTGATCCGCACCTTGGCCAGATAGATGCTCGTCTTGCCCTCGTGCGACGAATAGTAGCTGACCCACAGCAGGCCCTCGTGCAGTACCAAGCCGGCATAGCTCGTGTCCCCGCCGGAGGGCAAAGTAAGCCATTCCGTGAGCGTGCCCGCTTCGGGATCGATCCGGCACAACGACGTCCGCGCCCGATCGCCGTACAGTCGCACGGCGGCGACCAACCGCCCGTCGGGCAGCACGATCATGTGGGGACCGCCGATTTGGGCGTTGAGTCGCTTCCAGGTCCACTCGGTGTAGGGCGGCCGGGAAACGCCCAGGTAGCCGTCCCTCGGCTCGCCGTCCTGCCGCAACAGGCAGTAGGCCGTATCGTCGGGCAGAAACACCAGCGACGTTTCGTTGGGATAGGTCCCCTCCACCGGGACCTCGGAAACGAGCGTTTGGAACGATTTACCGTCGGAGCTTGCGTACAGTCGGATGCCCCGGTTGTCTTTCCCGCAACCGTAGCCGAATCCGTAGGCCTTGCCCTTGTGCCACGTGATGCGCCACAGCCAGAAGTCCGGGTCGGCGACCTCGTGCCGTGCGCTCCAGTTTCGCCCGTCCGCGGAGAACCAGACGAGCGATTGAATGCGATGCGTGGTGGGGGCGTGGAGCGTCTCGGCGCCGGCCAGCATCAATTGCCCGTCCGGCGTCACGCTGATCTTGGCGTCGCGAAGGTCCGAGTGGGGCGAGGTGATCAGCGCGGCCGACTCCCAGTGCTCGCCGTCCGATGAGGTGATGACCCGCAACGCCCCATCCGGCGAAACGTGCCCTTGCCCTTCGCGGAATACGCAGAACCACCGATCCTGGAAGCGGATCAGATCGGTGAAGGCATTATGCGGGGCCTGATCCCAGATCTTCTTTACCTCGACCAGTTCGATGCCTTCTTCGCCTCGCGCGAGGCCGGTCGTCGCGACCGCAAGCAGCAATAACGGCAAATACCTCATGGCTTCATCTCCCGCGGGCAAAAGCGTTCGGTTCCCCGGCCGGTGCGTCCGGTTCCCAGGTCAGCCCGATTTTGGAAGGTCATGGGATAGCTTGTCAAGGATTCAGCGAAAAAAGCGAGTCGTTCACGGCGATGCGGCATCGCGAGGAAGCCGGGATCGGCGGGGCGAGGGAGCGAGAGCGTCGGGCATCGGACCGTGGTGCAAAAACCGATGCCTGGAACGCCGGGCATAGGAAGGTCCACGCTCCGTCGCGACGGCCGGGCGGCGTGCTACAATGCAAACATGGGTCGCGGAACCGCCTCGGAAACGGACATTTCGGCGGCATGCGTCCCACCTGCGGCGCGATCCTCCCGCCGAACGGGGATGCTTTTAACTCGTGAACGGAGATGCCGGCCGGTCATGGGCAGCGTGAAACAACCCGATCCCGCCTTGCTCGTCGTGGCCGCTTTCAGCCGGTACGATGCCGCGCTCGACTGGGTGCGCCGGCGCCTGCAAGCGGAGTTCGGTCCCATCGCGCTGGAAAGCCCGATCTATCCTTTCGACCAGACGGAGTACTACGCTGCGTCGATGGGGACGGGCCTCAAGAAGGTCTTTTTCGCGGCGAAACCGATCGATCCGGGCGATCTGCCGGACATCAAGCTCCGTAGCAACGCGTGGGAGGAGGAGTACGCCGCGGCGGCCGGTGCGGCGGAACCGCGGCCGGTCAACATCGACCCCGGCTACGTCACGCCCGGCAAGTTGGTCCTGGCCTCGACGAAGGATTTCGTACACCGCGTGTATTTGTCGAAGGGGATATTCGCCGAGGTTACGTTGTTCTATCGACGGGGGGGTTGGGAGCCGCACACGTGGACGTTTCCCGACTATCGTGAGGCTCGTTACCACCCCTTTTTCGACCGCTGTCGCGAATACCTCCGCGGATTGAAGAAGACCGAGAACGGCTCATGATTCGGCTGATTCTAGGCGGCATGGCGGTGGCGGCGGCGATCAGTTGGGCCGGCGGTCTTGCGCTCCGCCGTTGGGCACCCCGGCTGGGGCTGGTCGATCGGCCGGGATACCGCAAGATCCACGCGCGACCGATGCCGACCTCGGGCGGGCTGGCGATTTGGGCGGGGATCGTCCTGCCGTTCCTGATCGGGACGTTGTTCACGGGAGCCGTTTTGGGCGTAGGTCCGGCCGGGACGATCTTCGGCCGGACTTTCCGAGAGGCACTGCCCGCCCTGCTGCCCTCGGACGCGATCACGCACCTGCCGGGGATTTGGCACCAGGCCGGCCGGTTGTGGACGATCCTGGGAATCGGCACCGTCTTGATGTTGCTGGGGCTGGCCGACGACGTTTGGAAGCTCGATTGGCGTTTCCGCTTGGCGGTGGAGTTCGCGGCGGCGGTGCTGACCGTGGCCTGCGGGTTTCGCGTAACGATGTTTCTCGACCTTCCTTGGTTGGCGGCGGCGGTCAGCGTCTTTTGGATCGTGGTGATGATCAACGCCTTCAATATGCTGGATAACATGGACGGCTTGTCGGCGGGCATTGCCGCCATCGCCTCCCTCATCTTGGCCGTGGTCATGCTCTCCACCCCGAAGACCGTGGGCGGCGATCCGCAGCTCTTCGTGGCCGGGTTTTTCCTCATCCTGACGGGGGCGATCGCGGGGTTTCTGTGGCACAACCGCCCGCCCGCCCGATTGTTCATGGGCGATTGCGGCAGCTACTGGATCGGCTATCTGCTGGCCGTCATGTCGATGACCGCCACGTTCGCCGGGTCGAATCTGCCGCGACACGCGGTCTTAGCGCCGTTCTGCGCGCTGGCCGTCCCCCTGTACGATTTCACCACGGTGGTCCTGATTCGGCTTCGGGCGGGGCGCAGTCCTTTTGTGGGCGACAAAAACCACTTCTCCCATCGCCTGGTGGAGTTGGGCATGACGCCGCCTCAGGCCGTGCTGACCATCTATCTGGCGACGGCGGCCTGCGGCCTGGGGGCGCTCCTCCTGCATCAGGTCGACACCTTCGGGGCCGGGGTCATCCTGTTATTAGTCTTTTGTATGCTCGGTTTGATCGCCATTTTGGAAGCCACCGGTCGGCGGCAGCTACGACGCGGGCGGAACGGTCGCGCTCCATCGTCCGGACCGGAGACGGTCGGCTCGACCGGCGACGGCGTTCCCGAGAGCCACTCGTCCTGATGGGAAAGCTCCATGTCGCGGCCTCGCAAAGACCGACGCTCGCAAGTCTCGCCCGGCGGCAAGTCGCCCTCCGTCGCCAAGCCTGCGCACGACGTTTCGCAGGCGTCGCACGAGTCGTCGCAACCGTGGTTCTTGGCCGCGGCGGTGACGCTGCTGGCCGCCCGACCTCTGTTTCCCAGCGAAGGCGCGGATCGCGGCGACGGCCTTCCCGTCGTCATGCTGTGGTTGGCCCTGGCCGTGATGTGGTGGCTGTTCCGTGCCGGTCGACCGCGGATCCGCTTTCGCTTCGGTCCGCCCGACGCCGCCGTGGTAGTGTTGACCCTGGCCTACGTCGCGTCGGCGCTGACGGCCGTTTTTCGGGGTACGGCGCGGCCTGCCGTCAACATGCTGTGGGAGGCGGTGGGATTCGCCCTGATATTCCTGTACTTGCGGCAGTTCGAGTGGACGACGCGCAGGGTTCGCGCGATCTTGGCGGTCATGGTCGCGGTGGCCGTGGGTTTGGCCGCCTTCGGTTTGTATCAGTACGGCGTGGAAATGCCCGCCGTGCGAGCGGCCTATCGCAGCGATCCCGCCCGCTACTTGGAATTGGCCGGGCTGGGCGAATACCTCCACCAACCCGACGCCCTGCGATTGCTCGAAAACCGCTTCTTCAGCGTGGAACCGCTGGCCACGTTCGCGTTGACGAACTCACTGGCGGGCTTTCTGCTGCCTTGGGGAATGGTGCTCTTGGCGGCCATCGGGCAAACCGCCGCCGGTGCATGGCGCCGCGCGCAGTTGCGGGGCGAGTCGCAAGACTCCGGCAAACGCGCAACCTCCGCCGCCCCAACGTCCCCCCGCGCCGTCGCGATCCTTCGCGCTGCGGTCCTCGCTGCGGCGGTGTTTACGCTGGGGCTTTGCTTGATTCTCACCAAGAGTCGGGCGGGCTATCTCGCCGCTGTGGTCGGCGCTGTTGCCCTGGCCTGGTCCCATGGCAAGGCGCTGGGCCGACGCATCTATTTCTTACTGTTGGCAGGCTTTGCCGTCTTGGCGGTTCTGATTGGGCTGGCCTTGGCCTTGGGCGGCCTCGACCCCTTGGTCTTCTACGAGGCCGGCAAATCGCTCCTCTTTCGCGGGCAGTACTGGCAGGCCACGGTGCAAATGATCCTGGCGCACCCGTGGTTGGGTTGCGGGCCGGGGAACTTCCGCTATGTTTACGCCCAATTCAGGCTACCCGACGCCGTCGAGGACATCAGCGATCCGCACAACTTCTTGCTCGAAGTCTGGGCCGTGGCGGGCGTCTTTGCATTGGCGGCGCTGATTGGGCTGCTCGCCGTCTTCTATCTTCGAATCCGCCGCTTCGGAAGGCTCGCGCGACACGCATCGACCGATGAATCGGCCGCGGTGTCCGCACCCGATGCGTCGCCCGGCGGGGATCCCCGCGAAACCCGATGGTGGATGCTCGCTCTGGTCGCGGCCTGGCCGTTGGGATTCACGCTGAGCCTGCTCTCCAGCGCCCCGCAGACGTTGTCGTCTGTGCTCGTGGGGCTTCCCGTCGCCCTGGTCGTCTATTGGGCGATGGGCGACTGGGTCCGCAGTCCGTCCGGCGCCGGCGGGGCCTCGCCCGGCCGCGAGGCGGCCCTGTGCGGATTGGCCGCGGCGGTCCTGCTCATTCATTGGTCGGCCTCCGGCGGTTGGAGTTTCGCCGGGGTTGCGCAGTCGTTCTGGCTGTTGGCGGCGGTCGGCATCTCGTGGATGGAGGACGCGGCGGGGCCTTCCGCACCGCGGGTCGCGAACGACTTGCGCGAGGCCCCCGGTCCGGTCGCCTACGCGCCGGCCGGCGTCTTCGCCCTGCTGACTGCCGCCTGCTACGCGACGGCCTACGCGCCGGTCCTCCGTTGTCGAGCGCTGATGGAGCAAGTGCCGCGGTCCGACCTCGACCCGCGCCCCGCCTTGGCCGCATTGGACGCGGCGGCCCGGGCCGACCCCTTGGCCGTCGAGCCACTGTTGCGGCGG
>Ga0067045_1028712_pt1 | contig 28651 bp, 26 predicted proteins | sample TerdegcTABiofilm_FD_59184 | JGI IMG/M metagenome (GOLD analysis project Ga0067045, IMG submission 59184) | Combined Assembly of (Gp0054472, Gp0054536) Wastewater bioreactor microbial communities from Singapore -Terephthalate degrading...
TATCCAGAAGGGTATCTCCGTGCCCGGGGAAATCCTTGGCACAGGTCAGAACACCGGCTTCCGAAAGTCCGTTCATTACACTCTCTGACATCCTCATAACAATATCCGCGGTCTCTCCGTAGGCGCGGTCCGAGATAACCCTGTTCTGCGGATTGGTATTTATGTCACATACGGGCGCAAGATTCATATTGACACCACAGGCAAGGAGTTCGGCCGCAATAATCTTTCCGACCTCAAGTGCCAGGTATTCATTCTCGGTACTGCCTATGACCCTTGCGGAGGGAATTATAGTAAACGGTTCACCGAATCTCTGAACCCTTCCTCCCTCCTGATCCGCACATATAACAACGTCATCCCTGTTGCAGCAGTCCTTTATCTGAGCGGTAAGTTCTCTCAGCTGCTGCGGATTTTCGTAATTCCGCTTAAAAAGTATTACACCCAGAGGGCTAATCCCGGACAGAAGAAGTTTCTCCTCTTCAAGAAGTTTTGTCCCGGATATCCCGACAATCATTGAAAGTGATGCTGCTCTTTCGCTACTGTTCATAAACAACCCTGAATCTTATACTGCTACATTTTAAGTCTGGGGTCAAGTTTATCCCGCAACCCGTCACCGAACATATTCATACCCATAACGGTAATAAAGAGAAAGAGACCCGGGAAAAATGCCAGATGCCACCTGATAAGCAGGTACTGTGTGCCTGAATCGATAAGCGCCCCCCAGCTGGACGAATCCTGCGGTCCGATACCCAGAAAGGAGAGGGCCGACTCCGCAATGATGGCAGCTGCCACACCGAAGGTCGCCTGAACGATTATTGAGTTGAAGCAGTTCGGAAGGATATGTCTTCTGATAATATAAAAATCGCCTGCCCCCATTGCCCTTGCAGCGACTACAAAATCCCTGTTGACAAGTGAGAGCGTCTGGGACCTGACAAGCCGCGCATAAGGGACCCATGAGGTTATAGAGAGAGCAAATATTATCATTGCATACGAAGGATTCTGTGTTACGGCGATAATGGAGATAGAGAGCAGAATCCCGGGAAAAGACATCAGGATATCTACAATCCGCATAATAATCTCGTCTGTAATTCCGCCAAAATATCCCGAGACGGCCCCTATAAGACTTCCGGTAAATGCCGATATGAGTGTGGTAAAGAGCCCTACAACAAGCGCGATACGTGCCCCTGCAATAATCCTGTGGAAAAGATTGTATCCGCTCTCGTCATACCCGAAGAAAGCCTCACCTGACGGAGGTCTGAGCTGGTTCTCTATTGAGGGTTGTTCACCCGACACCCCGGGCATAAACGGACCAAAAATGCCGGCAAAAACAAAAGCGGTTATTATGACAATACCTGCTATATAGTTAATCCTTTGCATATCTTATTCTCGGGTCTATTACCGCATAAAAAATATCGGTAAGTAGATTGATAACAACATACATAAACGAGACCAGAATAATCGTACCCTGAACAACGGGATAATCCCTCTTTGTAATTGCCTCTATCAGGAGTGTCCCTATCCCCTGCCAGGCAAATACCCTCTCCGTTATTATTGCGCCCGTCAGAAGCGAACCGAACTGCATACCTGCAATGGTTATTACAACGACAAGTATATTCGACAGTGCGTGTTTCAGTATAACAACCCTTTTGGATAGTCCCTTTGCGTATGCCGTTCTTATATAATCCTCCGACAGGACTTCGAGCATCTGTGACCTTATGAGACGCGAGAGAAATGCTGCAAGGGCAAAGCCGAGTGTTACGGACGGGAGGACAAGACTCAGAATCCCCTCTGCTGATGCGGGCGGCGGAAGCCATTTGAGGTACCTGCAGAAGACGAGCAAAAGGAGCGGACCGAGAAAGAATGCCGGAACAGATATCCCGAAACCGGAGAGTGCCATTATCAGCGAATCCGTTATGGTACCCCGCCTGATCGCCGAAAGAATGCCGGCAATAAGGGAAACAGATATCGCAACAAGCATAGCAGAGACCGCAAGTATGAAAGTGTTCGGAAATCTCTCTGCAATCAGCTCAGAGACCTTCGTCCCTTTTCTGTAAAGCGACTCCCCGAGGTCTCCCTTTGCGGCATTTTTCAGAAAGACGAGATACTGCTCTATAAGAGGTCTGTTCAGCCCCAGTGCCTCCCTTATCCTCTCCTTGTCTACCGACAATGCCTGCTCGCCGAGCATATTCTCAACAGGGTCACCGGGTATCATATGAATGATGAAAAAGACGAGACTCACTGCACCGAGCACAGTAAGGAACGAGATGAATATTTTCCTTAAGATATAGTCTCTCATAAAAGGTAAAGAGATATTAATCCCTGCATCTGCCTAAATCAACCAAAAATTCAACAAAAGGCATTACCGAATGAACCCCTTTTACGATAAAACGGATATGACAACCCGTGCGACCAGAACCGGTATCCGGCAAAGACCATATATGTTGCCGGTTTTGAAATTACCGGTTAATTATGCCTTGTTAAAAAATGACTTGAGTGATATATAAACCGGATATGAGCCTATTATTCAGAATCTTATCTGTAACCATCCTGTTTCTCCTTTTGAAATCCCCGCTTCCGGCTGAGGAGAAAGAGACACAGCAAAAGATCATCTCTCTAAATGAAGCTATCAGGACAGGACTGAAAAACTCATATTCCATCGAGATTCAGAACAAAAAGATAGAACAGGCACTATCACTTCAGAGAAAGGCACTTGCACTCCTTCTGCCGCAACTCATTGTTCAGGGGTCATATACGAGATACGACAAGGAAGTGAATATGAAATTTCCCGAGCTGGACTCCCTCCAGATAATCAATACCCCTCCCTACATCCAGTTCAGTAAATACCAGAACTATGTAATACAGAAGGAAAACTCCTTCGGGGCGCTTGCAAATCTGAGTCTCCCGCTGATAAATATACCCTCATATCTCACCTATAAAAACGCAGAGGATTCCACAAAGATTGCCGAACTCAACAGAGAGAACCAGAAGGCAGAACTGATATACAATATCTCCCTTACATACCTGAATACAATCAGCATAAAGAAGAGCATAGGTATAACGAAGAACTCGACCGAACTCGCCAGAGCTCACCTGAAGGTCGTTGAGACAAAACTCAGAAACGGAGAGGCAAATGAACTTGCGCTCATCAAGGCTCAGCTCGACAACGAGAGGGCACAAAACGATTTCGAAAAGGCACAGAAGGCATACAGAATGGCTATAGAGAGTCTCGCACTGCTGCTGAATACCGATAAGGACTTTGACGTCGAGGATTCCGTCCCGATAAACACAGACATTACTTATGATACGGATGTCCTCTTCAATAAAGCCCTCAGCAACAGGACAGACCTGAAAATCATCAGTGAAAACAATGCAATCATCAGCAGAGACATAAAAATTTCAAAGGCAAAATTTCTGCCCACCCTAAACCTGAATGCCACCTACCGTTATTCGGATATGACGAGTTTTCTGGGAGATGAGACCCAGTGGTTTATTATATTTTCGGCAAACCTGAGTCTGTATGACGGCGGTATGAGATATGCCGAACTGAAGGAAAAGAAATCGAGGCTAAAGGAGAATGAAATCCTCTCGAAGCAACTGACCGATTCCATAAGGTCACAGATTATTCAGAATGTCGACGAACTCAATGTCTGCAGAAAGAATGTCACCTCACTGTCAAAACAGCTCGAACTTGCAAAAAAATCCTACGAGCTTTCGGCAAAGAGTTATGAAGTAGGTATTATATCACAGTCCGACCTGATCGATTCCGAGATTATTGTAACAAACACAGAACTCCTTCTGGAAAAGGAGAAGAATGACTGCCTGATTCAGTATATCAAACTTCTGAAGAACACAGGGGAGATCAATTCATTCGAGGGTAAATAAGTATGAAACGTTTTGCGGCTATTTTTCTTATCCTGCTGCTCTTCCTTCCGGCATGTCCCAAAACAGTACCGGTGTCAAAGGAACCTCTTGGCGAAATAGAGAGATTCTTCCCGCTCAAAAAAGGTTATGCGTGGAGCTATCTGCTGATATCCGTTCAGGAGAACCAGTCATCACTGATCAAAACCGAAGTGGAAGAGACAACAGGCAGTGAGATAAAGGTAAATTCGAACGGGAGCATATTCTACTACATTATAAAAGACGACGGAATAATGAAAAAATCCGCCGGATACTATATCCTGAAACTCCCTCTCAAAAAGGGGAGCCTCTGGGAGTTCAAGACATCAGCGGCAGAGGGCAGAATCACCATTACCGGCCACATAGATTCACTGAAAATCAGAGACAAGGAATTCAGAAACTGCATAATTACCGAAGAGGTCATAAAAGGACAGAATATACTTCTGCGTACACATTATGCAGACGGTGTAGGACCGGTCCTTATAGAGCAGTTTGCCATATACGGGGAGAATACCGTGCCGGTGCTCAGAGCCGAACTGCTCGGTTATTCCTTCGACCCATCTGCAGGAAATCAGTCAGAGTGACAAGACCCGTAACCTCTCTCTACATACATATCCCTTTCTGCAAAGACAGATGCCTTTACTGTGATTTCTACTCAGAACGGATAAGAGAGGTATTATATTATACAGACGACTATATTGACGCACTCAAAAAGGAGTTTATTTATTACAAAAGATATATCTCCGGCAATATCCGTACACTCTATATCGGCGGAGGAACACCCTCCTCACTCTCTCTGCACCTGATTCACAGCCTGCTGGGTTTTATCTCCGAAAATCTCTCTTTTGCAGAAGGTTATGAATTTACCTTCGAAATGAATCCCGATTCGGTCAGCAGAGAGAATCTCGCCCTGCTCAGAGAATACGGAGTAAACAGAATAAGCCTCGGCGTGCAGAGTCTGAATGATACTACCCTGAAAAGCCTAAACAGGGTTCACAGCAGAAAGTCCGTCTTTGATGCGCTCGAAAAAATTTTCGGGTCGGGATTTGCAAACGTAAGCACCGATTTTCTCATCGGTCTTTCTAAAAATCCGGAGGATTTACTCAAAGACACAGGAGATATACTGCAATACCCCGTAAGACACATATCTGCATACATCCTTACGCTCAACAGGAAAAGTATCAGAAAACTTCCACAAACAATAACAGGTCTGGACGAACAGATAATAACAACCCAGTACGAATTACTGCACAACTTTCTTACAGATGCGGGATTCGTCCACTACGAAATCTCCAATTTTGCAAAAAAGGGCTGCGAGTCAAAACACAATATCAATTACTGGAAAAACGGGGAGTATATCGGACTTGGCTCATCAGCCGCGGGTCACTACACAGACCAGAGAGGAGAAAGAATCAGATACAAAAACATCTCCGGTATAAAGGAATACATAACCGGTATTAATACCGGCAACCACACCTTCGATGAATTCGAAAAGACAGACAGAAAGACCCGAATCAACGAATTTATCATGCTCGGACTCAGAACCCTGAGGGGCGTTCCGACAAGTGAACTGAGAAAGATTACGAATACCGGTGAGCTTGAAAAGATCATCAGACGTTCAGAGGAGTTCGAGAGAGACGGCTATCTGAAACTAAGACGTGGTTTCATCTCCCCCACACTGAAAGGATTTATCTTCAACAATCTCGTTGTCCGTGAACTTATGCTGTAAAACCTATCTCTTGTTCGTCAGAAAACTGATTGCAAAGGCGGCCGCATAGAGTCCGAAGATACCCGTCCCTATCACCGATGAGGGGAGCACATCCCTGATACGACCACGGGTATAATACATCCTTTCACCCTTTAAGACCTCGCCCTTTATTTCCTCAGTAGAGTAGACAACGGGAAAATCCTCATATACCCCCTCCCTCCTGAGTTTTCTCTTTATCTGCCTCAGCAGAGGACATACACCTGCCTGATTTATAGTGGATACCCTTATCAGTGAAGGGTCGGTTCTGCGGGCAGCCCCCATAGTGGAAATAAACGGCTGTTTCTCCCCTATGCAGTATTTTATGAGCTCAGCCTTCGGATTAAGCGAGTCGATTGCATCAATAAGAAAATCGAATTTTCTGCCAAAGATTTTGCCGGCCGTATCCAGATGGAAGAATTCCTCCCTCACATCAATGACCACATTGCTGTTAATTGACCTGAGCCTTTTTGCAGCCGCAATTACCTTGCTGATTCCTATATTCTCCTCAAGCCCCAGAAGATGTCTGTTGAAATCCGACTCCTCTATTATATCGCAGTCGACAATTGTGAGATTTTCCACACCTGTCCTGACAAGTGCCTCTGCGGCAGTATAACCTACTGCCCCCAGACCGACTACTGCAACCGAAGATTTCTGAATTCTTCTGAATCCCTCACTTCCGAAGAGCAGTTCTGTGCGGAAAAAACGTCTATTCTCCAAGCCTATCTCCGAAAAGACTTTTTACATTCTCAATGCTTGCCTTTACAAGAGTGTCCCTGTCAGTCTTTCTGAGCTGTGCAACGAAACCGATAATCTCGGTTATGTGACAGGGCTCGACATCTGCCGCATTGACACTCTGCGTAGATATGGAAGGGGCATCAGTCTCGAAGAGAATCCTGTCCAGAGGAACTGCAACCGCATTCCTGTGATATTTTTTTGCATGACTTCTCGTCACCGCACCTGAGAACGAAAAATACATACCTGTATTAATAAAATCCGCTATCATCTCACGACTTCCGCTGTATGAATGCATAATCCCCCTTATCCTCCCCGCATAATTCCGGAGAATCTCCAGCATATCCTGATGTGCCCTCCTGCAGTGTAAAAGAACAGGAAGGTCAAAGGACAAAGCAAGTTCAATCTGTTCAACAAGGACTCTCTTCTGGATATCCCTTGACGTACTGACATCTTCTGCGTAGTCGAGACCGATCTCACCTACAGCCACCGTACGGCTGTCTTCCAGAAACTCTTTCAGAGACGAGATACCGAAGTCTGTACGGATATACCATGGGTGAATTCCGTACGCAGGGTGAATGTTTTTGTACCTTTTTGCCAGTTCCCTCGTTATTCCGAGTGAATCTTCGTTATATGCAGGGACGATAAAATCACTGACCCCCGCCTTTGCTGCCCTCCCGATTACATCGCTTAGCCTCTTCTCAAAGGACGGGTCATTCAGGTGACAATGTGTATCGGTAATATTCATTTCGAAATGAGCCCCTGATACATCTTCATATACTGCCGTGCAATATTGGACCAGTCATATCTCTGGACAAATCTGAATCCGTTCTCGCCTATCTGAAGAAATTTCTCCTTCGAGACCTGATACTGCTCTATATACCTCACAAAATCCTCGTCCCTCTCGGCCCTTATATACTCCGTGCCGTCCTTTACGTCTATACCCTCAATCCCCTTTGCAGTCGATAAAACCGGTTTCTTTGCGGCAAAGTATTCGAGTATCTTAAGTCTCGTTCCGCCGCCGCCCGTGAGTGTTACAAGGCAGATATCGGACGCATCGATGAAATCCGGCAGATTCTCTACCGCACCCGTGAGATAGACTCCCTCCCTTTTCAGTTCCTGAGGCGGATTCTGACCCGTTGCAATCACCACAGTATTGATTCCCTTCTGCCTCAGGGCAGTAAAGATATTGTTCACTATCCTGAAAAGTGCATCCCTGTTCGGCTTATAGTCATAAACCCCGTGAAAGAAGAGGACTACTGCATCAGAGGGTATACCGAGTTTTTCACGAATCCTATGACCGTTGACATTGACATAATTTTCGAGGTCCACGCCGTGAGGAATAGTTATAGTCTTCTCCCTCCCTATTCCGATTCCGGCAAGTTTCTCCCTGTCGTGTTCCGAGACCGTTACTACCATATCAGATATCCTGCAGGCAAGACGTTCTATTCTCCTCAGATTCTTTATGCCCTTCTTGCTTATTGACGGAGAGGATATTCCGATTCTCTCGAACTCCACATTGTGCTCCACAAGTACCTGCTTAATCTTTCTCCTGATTCTCGCCTTCCTTGCAAACATTGCAGGGATTGCAAAGGCAGGGAACTCTGCCTGCACTATATCAAAGTCGTTGTTGAAGGAAAGGGCGGCTGCCCTGAGAATTATATCCCTTGCCAGAAGAGGTCTGTAGAGTATGTGGTCCTCAGGCGGTATCTCGAGCCGCTCGAGAATCCTGTCTATTTTTGAGGTATCCGACCTCAGGTCCCTGAGGAAGGGGCTGAACTGGACCTCCTCTACCTGTGCATTTCTGAAAATATAATACCTGTCCGACTGCGAAGGCAGGAAGAAGACCTCACACGATTCACGGCTCAGATATTTTGCAGTATTGACTATCCTTGATGCCGCTCCGTGGAAGGGCGGAAAGACATCACCTCTCGATATAAGCAGAACTCTCATAAAACCTCCGGCTCAAAGACCCCGCAGAAATTCCGGTTTCAGCGGGGCATCTTCGGGTCTTTCTATTGCACTATTCAGAATTTTTATCAACCTGTTTTTATCCTCCGAAATAGTCCCCTTAAGCGGAAGATAGTTCGAGGCGTGATTCGTCCTGAAGACTATTCCTTTTACACTGATATCCTTGATGATATCCCGAATCTCCACAAGGGTCTCGACAGGGCCCAGCGGACTCCACCTGCCTCCGAGTGACTTTCTGTATTCATCCTCAAAGGGACCCAGCATAAGGGTTAGCAGCGAGAGATAATCCGGATGTGCCTCATTGACGAGTCTTGCGGTATTTCTGCAGTGCTGAACGGTCCTTTCCCGTCCCCCGAGCCCGAGAATAACCGTTGCGGACGTCTGGAATCCTGTCCTTTTTGCCTTTTTAATACTCTCCGTAATTTCAGCCGAATCGGCACCCTTGTCTATCAGCTTCAGTATCTCGTCATCCCCCGATTCGATGCCGATATAGAGCATTCTGAGACCAGCATCACTGATAGATTTCAGTTCCTCTTCCGATTTCAGAAGGATATTCGAAGGATTTGCATAGGCACTTACCCTCTTTACGAAGGGGAAATTATCCCTGATAAGCCTGAGAATCTGAAGCATCGTATCTGTCTTTATTACGAGGGCATCCCCGTCTGCGAGAAAGACCTTATCAAACTCATACCCCTGTTTTGCCACATACTCTATCTCTTTTCTGATTGCATCGATTCCCCTGATTCTGAACCTCTTCGTCTTGTACATATAGCAGAATTTACACCGGTTATGCGAGCATCCGAGAGTCACCTGAAATATCATCGAATACGCCTCAGAAGGCGGTCTGTACAGGGGCATATCATAGTTCATAGATAACCAAGTACCCTCTTTGCTTTCAGTCTTATGTAATCCTTTACATCCTCGGAGCCGGCGAGAATCTTCAGATGAGTATAGGCCTCCCTGTCCTGATTCCTTCTGACCTTCAGATAGGAATCTATTATCGGCTGAAATTCATTCAGTTCGTCATAATGATTGTTGAGAATCTCTTCTGCCTTCTGGTCATTCCCCTGAGCCATATACATCTCGCATATCAGATAGAGTGTGTCGGGACTATGATTCCTCTCATACAGTTTCCCGAGCCATGAAACGGCCTTGTCGTATTCCTTCCTCTTCTTATATATCTCGGCAACCGATATATATGCCGCCTCGAAATCGGGAAATTCCTCAATCAGATGGGTATATGCGGTAATTGCCCTGTCATAGTCCTTCTTCAGTTCGAAACGTTGTGCAATCTGAAAATTCGACGAAGAGAACGGTGAGGGATTCTTCTTGTCCATCCTCTGGTAAAAGAATGCGGAGATATTCTTCGAAAAGAGAAAGGCCAGGGCAGCAATAACTACCAGAATAAAGACCCAGCTCATTTTACTGCGACAGCCTCGATCTCCACAAGTACATCCTTGGGGAGTCTTGCCACCTCAACGGTTGCCCTCGCGGGATAGTTTCCTTCCTTAAAAAAGCCCTTGTAAACCTCGTTTACCTCGGCAAAGCTGTTCATATCCTTGAGAAAGATAGTCGTCTTCACCACGTCGTCAGAGCTGAATCCGGCCGCATTAAGAACTGCCATTACATTTTTCAGGACCTGTTCGGCCTGAGCCTTTGCCCCGCCGCTAACGACATTTCCGGTATTCGGATCCACCGGTATCTGCCCCGAGACAAAGAGCATATTTCCCGCAAGAACCGCCTGTGAATAGGGACCTATAGCCTTCGGAGCATTCTCTGTTGAGATAATCTTCTTCATTTCTCCTCCTGTCTGTTATCTCTCTCCACATTATTGACCCCCGAAATTGTAGAGAGTTCCTTGATTATACCGTCGAGCTGTGTCTTGTTTTTCACACCTATCCTGAACAGACAGACAGCCCTTCCGTTATCGAATGTCTTGCAGTTTGCCTCTGCTATATTAACCTTGAGTTCCGAGAGCGCCCTGCTTATCGAGGCAAGAATACCGGGCCTGTCATCTGTCAGAATCTTCAGACCTATCATATAGATATTCTGGTCCTTTTCACTCCATGTGACCTCTACTTTTCTGTCCTGGTCGATAACGGCCGCCCTCGGGCAACCCTTCACATGAACCATAATACCCCTTCTCGGGGTCGTATAGCCGACTATCTTGTCTCCCGGAATCGGATTGCAGCATTTTGCAAGATGAGCCACAACATCATTGATGCCGTCTATAACTATACCTGTATTCGAACCCCCCATCATCTTCTTTATGATCTTCGACAGACCCTTCTCCTCCTCCTGAGCCGGCTCCTTCGGTTCCTCCTTTATTATCGTCTTGAGCAGTGCCGGGGCCGTGTACCTTCCCGAACCGATTACATAATAAAGTTCGTTCTCGTCCGCCAGCTTGAAATCCCTGAGAATCTTCTCGAAATCCTGAGACTTCAGAAACCTGCCGACAGACATACCGTGCTTTCTGAGTTCCTTTTCGAGAATCTGACGGCCGATCTGCTTGAACCTCTCTTTCTGCTCCTGCCTCAGATATGCATTTATCTTCGAAATTGCCCTCGAGGATTTTACAAACTTGAGCCAGTCCCTGCTGACCTTCGGTTCGTTGGAGGTAATGATCTCGACGACATCCCCGTTTTTGAGCTGATATCTCAGCGGGACAATCTGGTTGTTGACCTTTGCCCCGGAACACCTGTGACCCACATCGGTATGAACGGCATAGGCAAAGTCCACAGGCGTCGAACCTGCCGGCAACTCCTTTACATCTCCGTTCGGAGTAAAGACAAAGACCTCGTCCTGAAACATTGCCTGCTTTACATTATCAATGAAGTAGTCGGGGTCCTTCTCATCCTTCTGAAGTTCCATAAGCTGTCTTAGCCACTCGAACTTCAGAATACCCTTGTCCTGAACGAGTTTCCCCTCCTTATACTTCCAGTGGGCAGCGATACCGAACTCCGCAACGCGGTGCATCTCGTATGTCCTTATCTGTATCTCGATTCTCTCCCCTTTTGGTCCCAGAACAGTTGTGTGAAGTGATTTGTAACCGTTTACCTTCGGCAGGGCAATGAAATCCTTGAATCTGCCGGGAATCGGCTTCCAGTTTGCATGAATTACACCCAGAACCTCATAGCACTCCTGAACGGTATTTACCAGCACCCTGAAGGCAAGAATATCGTATATCTGGGTCAGGTCCACATTCTGAAGCTTCATCTTCCTGTATATGGAATAGAGGTGCTTTAGCCTGCCGTGGACCTCGCAGTTTATCTTCTCCTGAGATATCTTCTCTTTCAGGATACTCTTTACCTCTTCTATATATTTCTGTCTCTCCGCCTGCCGTGCCGCCAGACTATCCATAAGCATCTGATATTCCTTCGGATGCAGATATTTGAAGGAGAGGTCCTCCAGTTCGGTCTTTATCCAGCTTATACCGAGCCTGTTGGCAATAGGCGCGTATATCTCCATCGTCTCCTGTGCTATCCTCGCCCTCTTCTCGGGCGCCATCGAATCGAGGGTCCGCATATTGTGGAGCCTGTCTGCCAGTTTGATAAGAATCACCCTGATATCATTCGACATTGCGATGAGCATCTTGCGGAAATTCTCGGAGGCCTGAACCTCCTTGCTGACAAGCTGAATTGCAGATATCTTGGTAACCCCGTCAACCAGATCGGCGATCTCCTGACCAAAGAGTTTGACCACCTCTTCCTTGGAGGTATCTGTATCCTCGATTACGTCGTGCAGAAATGCCGCGGCAATAGAGGCCACATCCATTTTGAGCTTGGCAAGGATTCCGGCAACCTCAAGCGGGTGGGTAATATACGGCTCTCCGTCCTTCCTCTCGACTCCGGCGTGCTGGTTATATGCATAAATATAAGCCTTCTTGATGACATCCAGGTCGGCATCCGGATTATATTCACTCACGGCATCAAGTATATCGTTAACTCTTATCAAGGCTCTTATCTCCTCACAGCGTAATAAAGTATAATAGCAAAAAAAGAAGGCATTAGTAAATATAAAAATTTCACTAAATTTTTTCCTGAAAAACGTTAAATTATCAGGCAGAAAGACTAACACTTTATCGTAGCAACAAACCGGTATATTGTTTTTTACTGATTTACTATTCTGGCTTTATATGATATATGGTTCTGACCTGAAGAGGAGGTTGGATATTTATGAAGAAGAAAGCAATTTTTACTCTCTTATTCTCAGTTCTCTTTCTTGGCACATTATATGCTGCCGGATTCGAAGGAATAGAGGACCGCATAAGGAACTCCGACGCAATTATAACCGCCGAGATAACAAAGATTATCGAAGGCGGGGTTTTAATCAAGGTGGGAGAGGTCCTGAAGGGCGACAAGAATGTAAAGAATATAAAGAGACTTGGCGGCGACGTCTTCAACGAAGGAGACAACAATCTCTTTAAGGTAAAGGAGAAGGCAATTCTCTTCATCGGCGAAGTCCACGACAATATAGGAGTTCTCTACGGTCAGGAGAAGGGAAAACTATCATTCAATCCGAACGAACTGAAAGGTTATAAATCCACAATCTCCCTCTTAATGGAGATCGACAAATCGGAAAATAAGGCAAAGAAGACCGAACTTCTCAAGAAACTCATGGCCTCATCCGAGATAGGAAAATATATAGGACTGGGCGAGATATACCTGAGGTCCAACGACTACAATATCGAAACCCTGAAGGGTATTGTAAAACCGATGCTCGCAAGCAAAAACCCTGACATCAAAAAGCGTGCAATAACGGCATACTGCCGCATATTCGATGTAAAAGCCCAAGGGTACAGCAAGGATAAGGAGCTTATGCAGGAACTGGTAAAGGCGCTCGACGACCCGTCCAAAGAAGTCTATTCCAACGCTATCACACAGCTCAAAAACCGCACGAAGACAGATATGGGATTTGACCCCGAGAGCGAAAGCCCCGAGAAGAACAGGAAGGCCATCGAGAGATGGAAGAACTGGATAAAGGAAGGTATGCCGGAAAAGACCCTCGAGACAGAGTTCGAGGACTGATATTTTACGGAGGGGAGAATGAAAAGACTACTTCTGCCACTTTTAACCGCGATATGTCTGCTTCTCTTTCTGCCGCATTCCTTTGCGCAGACCAAGGAAAAACCGAAGAAACCTCAGGAGACCAAGACAAAACAGGTGCAACCAAAAGATGATACCGAAGATTATATCCGCTGCGACGAGGAGACCTACAAGAAGTATTCCGAACTCCGCCCGAAATATCTTGAGATACAGAGAAAGATCGGCGAGATAGATGCAAAGCTCAAGATGAACGACAAGAATCTCGAAAAACTCAAGGAGATGTCCGAGGAGGAGATAGAGAAGGACGTGCGGGAGGAGAATGTAAAAATTCTGGAAGAGGAGAACTCAAGACTCAAATCCGACAGGAAGAAACTGGAGGAGGAGGGGATAGAGTTTTACAAGGTCTACGAACCCGTAAGACATAAATGTGAAGACTGAGACAATAATGCGGCCATTTATCTGTATCATCCTTTTTAACCTGTCAATCTGCGGATATTCTCTGGGTGCCGAACGTGTAGCATATTTTGTGATACCGGAGAGCAAGAAGCTGGCCAACACATCTCAGGAAATTGAGTATTACCTCAAAAAATATCTCGAAAAGAAGATTATGGTCCCCGCCGAGATAACAAACCGTGAACTTGCGGTTTTTGAGGACGAGATAAACCGTCAGAATCAGGAGGCCGCAAATCTCATTGCCGAAGGGAAGAGACTCTACGAGGAATTCAAGCTCGACCAGTGTTTCTTCGTATTCCAGAAAATAATCAGTAATTTCGAGAAAGGGTCGGCTGCATTCGAAAAATCGAAGGATTACCAGCTCGCACTGATGTATCTGGGGAACATATACCAGCTCAAGGGGGAAACAGGGTCGGCGAGGGAGACATTTATCAAACTTCTGACCTACAACAACAAATACACACCCGATACAAGTTACTTCCCTCCGGACATAATCGATACATTCGAAAAGGCAAAGTCAGAAATAAAGTCACTGAAAAGGGGGACGCTGCAGATAATCCCGAAGCCCGAAGACTCACAGGTCTTTCTCGACGGCTCGTTTCTCGGTTCGGGAACACTCAAAGTAGAGGACCTGCCTTCAGGCGAACATCTCGTAGGCATCAGGAAGAGAGGATATCTTCCCTATACAAGAAAAGTTACTGTCCAGTCCGAACTTATGGAGATAGTTACAGCCGAACTTGTGGAGTTCAAGGAGGTAACGGAGAGATACAGGGAGATATCCGAACTCAGGGAGAGCGATATATCCACGACACTTATGCCTACACTCAAAAATTACCAGAAGGACGCAAATGCACCTGTAACCGTTGTGGTTTTTCTCTCGGGAGGAAACGAGAATTTTACGATGAGCGGCTACACGTTCTATAATAGCCGTCTTGTAGCGTACAGTGACATAGCAGTCTCACTCTCAAGGGACGAATCCAGAAGAAAGACACTTAGAAGCAAAACAGAGGAACTTCTGAAGACCATTCTGCCGGACAACATTCAGTCGTTAAATCCGGTTGATAAAATAAGCCATAAAAAATTCTATACCTCATACTGGTTTTACGGTATAATAGGGGGCGTTCTTATCGGCGCAGGTACTCTCGCTTATTTCCTCCTCGGCAATGAGCCGAAGGAAGATAACGGCGGAGCACTGATTATCACATTTTGAGAGAGGGTGATGATTATGAATATGAAGAAATCCCTGATGATTTTATTACTCCTGCTGGTGCCGGCAGTCACATTTTCACAGAGCAGCCAGCAGCTCAAGAAGAGAATATTCGTCATAACCGCATCGACGGACAGTTTCTCTGTCAAACCTTCGAGCATATACCACTACCACGCAAAACGGGTACTTCAGTCCTCAACGGAGTATCAGCTAATCGAGACCGAACTCGCACTCGAAAACGGCAATATTACTCCCAACAAGAAACTCTGCGCGGAGGCGAACACATATTACACCACGGGAAAGAAGCAGTTCGAGAATATGGACCTCGAGGCAGCGCAGAACAGTATGAGCAAGGCACTGGCAAACTTCTGGAAATGCCCTGCCTATATAGGCAACGGTGCAGAGTATCTCGAAACCCTCAAGATGGTAGGGGCAATCTACATACTGAACGGCGAAGAGAAGATGGGACGCAATATGTTCAAGAGCGCACTTATATTTAATCCCGAAACGGCTATAAACAAGGACCTCTTTCCTCCCAATGTAGTGGATGTCTTCGAAAAGGTAAAAACAGAGCTTTCCTCGTCCAAAAAGGGTTATCTGAGCATCTCCACCATACCGCAGGGAGCCGAGGTCTTTATTGACGGGGTCTTTGCGGGCATCTCACCCGTATCAAGGAAGGAAGTGATAGCCGGCAACCACTTTATCAGTATCGAAAAGGACGGCTATATAAATGAAGGCGGCAGGGTCGATGTAAAGCCAAACGACGAAGAGATGTATCAGGCACAGCTCATACCGGCAAAGAGATATGCGGACTACTCACAGATTCTCTCGACCCTCCAGACCGATATCGGACTCGACCCGATAGGAGACAGTATCAAATCACTTGCGGCAATTACAGGTGCCGAGATAATATTTGCCAATATTGTAAGAAGGGACGGGACCGAGATAGTCGTGGATGCATACCTCTTCGATATCGCCTCCAAATCCAGACTCTTCAATACGACCAAGAGATTTCAGTACCCTATCAAGGACCCCGAGTCGGAACTGACACCATTTATCCTCGAATTCATAAGCGGCAGGTCTGTCTCGAAGGACATTCAGCCGGTCACATCGGTCCAGAAGACCATAAAACCAGTGGAGAGAGAGATACCTGAGTGCAAGACCAGCTCTGACTGCAGGGAAGGTCTTGTCTGTTCCGGTAAAGGAAAGTGTGTAAAGGAAGAGAAAGAGGAGCCAAAGGAATTTTACAAACAGTGGTGGTTCTATACCGCCGTAGGCGGTGCTGTCCTCCTGCTCACCGGAGGGACGATTCTTCTCTGGCCCTCCGATGAAGCCTCAGGCTCCGAAGGTACTATCAATTTCAGGTTTTAGGAGCAGGAGCTCTTTATGAGACTTACGGCATATCTCGCAATAATTCTAATCTGCCTTCAGATGACCGCCTTTTCTGCCGGCAACACGATTAAGACGACGGTATCACTCATATTTCTGCCGGAGACCGAAAGAAACGATGCAGATATCATTACATTCATAAACACAGCTCAGCAAAACATCTCTTCCTACAAAGGGTTCGAATATATCCCTTTAGAAATACTGCTGGACAAAAAGGGATTTTCGTCATTCTTTACCGACTTCAAAAAGGGACTGAGATTCGTCTCCGAGGGAAGGCTCCACTACGAAAATATGGATTTCGAAAGTTCGTCCTCATCCTTTGCAAAGGCGGCAGCTCTTTTCGAAAAGAACAATCTATTTGTGAACAAGCAGGCTCTCTACCTCGAGACACTGACGTACCTCGGCGCAATAGCCGTTCTCTCAAACAAGATAGATTCTGCATACAATTACTTCAGACAGATACTCACAATAAACCCGAGATACAAACCCGATTCATCTGTCTTTCCGCCACAGATTACAGAGGTCTTCAACAAGGTCGCAAAGGAGATTCTTTCCGCATCGAAGTGTGTGGTAAAATTCAGAACTGAGCCCGAAAAGGCACAGATATACCTTGATGGTGAGATTATCGGATTTTCACCTGCAGACAGGACCGGAATAATCTGCGGAAACCATTACTACTATTTACTTGCAGCGGGATACCATCCCCTGAGCGGGACATTTACGGTCAGACAGGATAAGATAGTAAAGGATATCTCCGAGAATCTGAGCGCTACCGACAATCTGAGCCTCGTGGAGAAGATTCAGACATCGGTCAGGCAGACAATAAATACAGATGAATATCCGTCTGTTCTCTCATCTCTCTCCGATATCGACCAGATAATAATTGTCTATGCAACAGGACAAAGGGATAAACCCATCCTGACAGGCGTACTCTATGACAATATCGGCAAGAACAAAATCAATGCCTATTCTGTAAAACTTACAAAACCACTCTCTGATTCGGCAAAGGAGATAGACAGCTTCATTACCTCGGTCTATCTCGAAATAGACGGCAGGAAAATAATAACACCATCCGTTCTTCCTTTCGGTACGGATGACTACTCCGTATCATCAAAGGAGAAGAAGCCTGAAAAGGCCGAAGACCAGACACCCGTTTACAAACAGTGGTGGTTCTGGCTGACACTGGTAGGTACGGCGGCATTACTCGTAACCATTCCTGTAGTACTTATCAATACCTCTGACCCCTCCCAGAAGAACCCCGACGACCATCTGGACCCGTTTCTGAGAAGATAATTATCTTAACGGTTTGAGTGGTTTGAACAGTTTGAACGGTTTGAGCGGTTTGAACAGTTTGAACGGTTTTAGCGTAAAAATTTCAAAAAATAAAAACTATACACAATTTGTGCACATTTCTGACTTATAATCAGCGGCAAGAAAGGAGGAAATCCATAATCCGCTTTCTTTTGTTTATATTTTTTTGTTGAACTTATCTGTTTAGATGGATATAAGAAAGATTAGAAAATGATTAGAATAGAAAACAATATCAGAGGTAGTATATGAGATTAAGGATAAATCTATATGCAAAAATCATCCCAATATTATACAGGCACAGGATTTTGGCTCTTATAAAAGAGGGGCTCAGGAATTCTGACAATAGGTACAAAGAGAAACTATACAACAAAGACACAAAGACGCCCAAACCCTTCTGTTTTCATCTGAGCATTCCATCACCACGAAACTTAAAAGATGAACACTTTGTATATGAAAGAGAGAGACAGTTATCACTTATTATCAGCACATTTGACTACGAATTTTTGATGTATTTGTATAATGGATTATTAAATATCAGAACTTTTGATTTTGAAAAGGGCAACACTTTCAGAATCGGCAAAATATGGCTAATGCCCAAGAGGGAGATAAGAGAGGATGAGGTAGTGTTTAAGACATTATCACCAATATCAATTGAAGACAGGGACGGAAAGCCGTTGTTACCCGATGAAGACTTACAAAAGTTCAACAAAGAGTTTTATGAGATACATCAAAGGATATTCAAATCCCTAATAGGCAGAAAGCCCAGAAAGAAATTCCAATTTGAACCTATAAAGATAAAAAAACAGGTAGTCAAACATAAAGTATCAGAATTTGTAAGTAAGACAGGCAAAGACAAGATGATGATTACCTGCTTTGAAGGCGTCTTCAAACTAAAAGGGGATAAAGAGGACTTACAGTTTCTATACGACAACGGAATCGGGCTCAGAACTTCACAGGGATTTGGGATGGTGGAATTTACATAAAACACGAGGTACTATTATGCAATATAGAGTATACTTAAAAGATTGGTACTATAATGCAGGAATTATTGGATTTTTAAGTGTAATTAGTGAAGGAGAAAGGGATATAGATATAATAACAAGGAATTTTCAAACTAATATTAATATCCGGGAAAATTACATTGAATTTGAAACAAGTATTTTAAATGGTTTTCTAGAAAGATATGAAAAAATGTCTTTTATTACATTTTTTGAAATTGGTAGTTATAAAGAAAGACTAAATTCTTTGGTAAATAAGATAAACAAGATTACTCAACAAAATGGTAGAATAACAAAAAAACTTTTGCAGGAAACAGCACTTAATGGCAAAATAGTTAAAAAGTTTATATCAACAATTAATAATAATATAGATCTGGATCAAATATTTTCAGGAGATAATATTTTAAGTGAAGTTCAAAGAGTTCAAAATTTATTAAATCAATTTCAGTCAAATATTGCAGTATATAGTTACTTAAAAAGCAACAATGGACAAGGTTTTATAGATTATTTTCTTGACATTGAAGTATCAAAAAAAATTTGTTCATATTCAAACATAGAAAATTATATTAAAGATATTTATAATAAACTTCAGATCCCAAATGATAATAATAGAAAATGTTATATTTGCGAGGAATACAGAAAAAAATACGATTTAAGTAATGCTATTACTCAGATTTTGGGTTTTAATTCTGACAATTCAAATTGGATTTGGGGTTATGAAACTTCCAAAATTAAAATATGTCCATTATGTGCCTTAATATATTCTTGTGCTTTTCATGGAATGGTTAATATAAAAAGAAATATTGATGGAGAATATAAAATTTTTCTATATTTTTTAAATAGAAATACCAATATTCAAACTCTTTACAATTCTTATTGGATATTCAGAGAAAAAGTAAATCAGAAAGAGAATCAAAATAAACCATTTTATACTATTATTCAAGAAGTAACTCTTGAATTAATAAATCAGCAAACACGGTCCGTTTTAGAAAATATTAACTTCATAGAGATAGCTGAAAATCAGTTCGGAGGACAATCAACTAAATCCTATAATGTTTATAATTACAATATAACTAAGGAATTGGCAAAATTTATTCAATCTAATGGAATAGAAAATATCCCCAAAGGATATTATAAAGATAGAGATTTCTATTCAGATATTTCTGAAGAAATTTTGAAAAAAACATTGGAACATTCCCTATGTTTTTCTGACTTGTCTAGATATCTTGAATACTATATACGATCAATTGATGTAAAATCAAAAACAATAGTTCGTTTTTCAATAGATAAAACGGTAAAATATATTCTCAAATATGTAAATCAAATTAAAGGAGGAAATATAATGTCGCAAGAACAAATTATCAACAAAGCATTTTATAACGGGAAAGCACTTGCCCAAAAAATAGGGCAGGAGAATAAAATTAAAAGTATTACTTATCAACTCTTAAATGATTTGAAAATTTGTGACAGAAATTCTTTTATGGATAAGTATCTAAGATTATGTATATCCTATGGCTCTGAAGTTAAACTGGGAAGCAATAATGAGCTAGCAGATGTTGATAATTTTATGAGCTTTGGATATGCTTTTGTAAATGGCCTCTTGTCTAACATAAATACAAACAATAATAATGAGGAGGTATAAAATGGCTAATTATTTAACTAGCACAGTAATTTTTAAAGCAGGTAATTTAAACTACGGTGAGAGCTCAGCAAATATTATAAGCCTTAAGAGACTCTCCTTTCAAGGTAGAAGCTATTCTTATATATCAAGGCAAGCATTAAGATATGATATAGTAAGAATTATGAATGAAGAATTCAAAATGCCTTTAACACCGGTAGGTAGCGATGGTAAAGTTGTTCAGTTTGATGCTAGTGCTACAATAAGAGATTATCCTGAAATTGACTTATTTGGTTATATGAAAACTGCCGGCGAGGGTTCACGAGGAAGAATACGAAAAGCAATTGTTAGGTTAAGCGATGCAATAAGTTTAGAACCATGGAACAATGATATTGATTATGGAAACAATATGGGTCTTTCAGCGAGAGGAGGTAACTTGGAGAATATGATTTTTCAAACAGAAACACATAGGTCATTTTATACTTATACTTTAACTGTTGATCTTGATAAGGTTGGTGTTGATCAAAATGATAGTATTACACTTGATAATCAAGATAAAATTAAGAGGATATGCTTATTACTTGATTCTATAAAAATGTTATATAGAGATATAAAAGGAAGAAGAGAAGATTTATCTCCAGTATTTGTGATAGGTGGTATATATAATAGTGGTAATCCATTCTTTTACAATAAAATTGAACTTATATTTGGTAGAGATTCAATAAAGATAAGACCAGAACCAATAAATGAAATTTTAGATAGGAATTTCAATGATCAAAATATAAAGGATTCTACCTATTTAGGGCATTTAAATGGGATATTTTCAAACATTGACGAAATTAATATCACTGATGATAAAAAACTCAATATTGAAGGCTTTTTTAATCAAATAAAAACCAACTTAAATAATATTTATCAATAAGAAATGATTATGAAGGTATTGAAAATTAAGATCTATCAAAATTTGTGTAACTACAGAAAAGAGGGGAGTTTTGGGTATGTACAAACATACCCTCTTCCTACACCATCTATGATTAGGGGAATGGTTCATGATGTATTAGGTGCTACTGAATATATTCCTCTAAAAATTAGTATTCAGGGTAAAAGTGATGCTGTAATAACAAATGTTCAAAGAGTATATAAATTTGATCGTGACCCAAAGAGTAGACCTCAAAATCCATATATAGTTCAGGTAAGAAACAGTTTAAAAACGGCAACATATGGTATTTTATTCGTAGATTTACATGTTAATATGAGGATTATAATTCACATTTGTCTCGAAAATGATAGTAATAATGTATGTAATCAGTTGTATCAAAAAATCCAAGAAAAAGTACCGGTGCTTGGTAGAAATGAAGATTTAGCATTGATTGAAGATTTAAAAATTTTAGAGGTACATAAATATAATGGGAGGAGTGCATTGTCAAGATTACCAATGTATGTTGGTCCGGAAGCCTTAGTTGAAAATGTTGGAACAAAATATAGACTTCCTTTTTGGTATGAACAAGTCAACTCATTTTCTGATAGCAGAATATTTCATTTTATAGAGGCCAATTATATCCCAGAAGGTACATCATTAAAAAACAATTCAATTTATTTAGATGATGAAAATGATATAGTCTGCTTTTTGATTTCTCCACGATAATAACAAAGGTACAATTGTGTATCAACTATATGCAAAATCCAATGGAGAAACAATAGAAGAACACATATGTAATGCCCTAAATGCCTTTGAAAATTTATGTAAGTACTTAAAATTAAGCGAAGATGAAAAGTGGGTAATAAAAAAATTAATATATTACCATGACCTTGGAAAGATAAATCCTGAATTCCAGAATAAAATGAGAAGAAAATTGGGTATAAGTACTCTTTTTAATTGGTGTAATGGCTATATATTTCATGAATGGCTATCTCCAGCCTTTATTACTCAACAAGATGAAAATGAAATAAAAAGTGAGCTGGCTCAGTTAGGATTAGATAAAGACCGATTTTTTAACTTCTTTATTTTTACTATATTATCACACCATAACCGAGAAAATCAATTGCCTGATGATACTCTAATTAGAAATATGATTGAATGGATAAGAAATAATATCGACAACTTTCAGAACATAGAATATTATTATAATTGCAAAAATTTATTAAGTACATATAATACTTCAGAAGATCGAAATTTATGGAATACATTTTATCCTTTTAGAATAAAATGGTTAGGTTCTCTATTAAAATGCGATTATTGTGCTTCTGCAGGTATTGAACCAGAGGAAAAATATGAAGGAAACTATCAAAATGATTTTGAAAACTTTTTGAGAAATAAAAAGATTACCTTAAATAACTTTCAAAAGCAAGCAGGAGCAAATTCAAACAAAAGCATTATTTTGGTTGCTTCTACTGGAATGGGAAAGACAGAGGCAGCTATGAATTGGATAAATGGTCAAAAAGCTTTTTATTTACTTGGTATAAGAGTAGCCGTTAATGAAATGTATAAAAGGTTTAAGATTATTTTTGGAGACAATGTAAGTCTTCTGCATAGTGAAACATCATACCTTTTTGCTCAACAAGAAAATGATGAAGATGAGCATGAAATAAAAATAGAAAAAGCAAAAAAATTATCTTATCCATTGACTGTAGCAACTGCTGATCAGATTGTTACAAGTGTATTTAAATATCCGGGATTTGAGTTTACTTATTTAACTTGTAGTTATAGTAAAGTAATTTTAGATGAAATTCAGAGTTACTCTCCTACAGCAATTGCTGCTATTGTCGTTTTCCTAAAAGAAATACATAGAATTGGTGGTAGGTTTATGTTAATGACGGCGACATTACCTCCATTTTTGAAAGATGAATTTAGAGATTTAGAAGATCTTTATATATTTGAATCTCAATTGTTTGATATTAAAAGGCATAAAATTGCGATTATTGAGGAAGAAATACAGTCTAGTAAATTATTAGAGATATTACAAAATAATACTGATAAAAAAATACTTATCATTTGCAATACTGTAAGAAAATCACAAGAATTATTTGACTTACTTAAAACCAATAATTTTAACCCTAATCTCATTCACTCTCAATTTATTGGTAGGGATAGGAAAGAAAAAGAAAATCATATTATGAATGCCTATGCATTCTGCATATGGATATCTACACAGATAGTAGAAGCCTCCCTTGACATAGATTTTGATCTTTTGATAACAGAAAATGCTTCTATAGAAAGTCTATTACAGAGATTTGGTCGATGCTATAGGAAAAGAGCGTATGATAAGGACGAACCAAATATTTTTATTTTTAAATCACAGTCTTATGGTATCTATGATAGCTATCTTTTTAATAAAACATGGGAGATAATTAATAAATATGACGGAAAGTATATTTCAGAGAAGGATAAACAGGAAATGATAAATAAAGTATTTGAAAATATTACACAAACAAAATATTTTGAAGAGTACAAAAAACAAAAAGATCTTCTTGAAATTGGCTATAGAAGTTTAACTAAAATAGAAGCTCAAAAAGATTTTAGACAAATCACCAATAATATTATCGTAATTCCTGAAAATGTTTTTTTTGATAATGAAAAAACAATTAGAACTTTAATAAGTTTTATTGAAAATAAAAGTTATGACAAATTAGTGAGAATAAAAAAACAGGCGGAGTTATTAGATTATGCAGTACCCATTCAATTATATAACATAAAAGAAAACGTTTTAATGGATATAGACAAATCTAACTTCTGCAAAAAACATAGAATCAAAATATTAAAAGGGTGTAAATACTCAAGTCAAAAGGGAATTATTAGCACCTGTACAGATGTAAGAGGAGGTGATAATATTATATGACTTCTTTTTTTATAAATTTTATCCATAATAAATTCTCTCCAAATCAAAAAGTGTTTGTATTATAAAAAATAAAGGATAAAATGTTAGATATTTCATTGATATAAAGGAGCCGTTATGCATCAAATCCTTACTCGTAATCAAAGAGAGAGCATCTCCAAAATCCTCTCTCTTTGCCCAAAAAAAGAATTAGTTATGAACATTACAAAGTTTGAAGGCTATCTATTTGGTATCGCCATTACACCAGATTTAATTTTACCAAGTGAGTGGCTACCTGTTGTGTTTGGTGGTCAGGAACCAGCATTTAAAAGCCAAAAAGAAGCATACTTTTATTTTGATATCTTGATAGATGCTTATAATAAATACTCCAATGCATTTACTAATAATCTATTAGAATTTCCGTTTGATATTGATGAATCAGGCGAAATTTCGGAGGAAATTTTAAATCAGATTAAATACTGGACACACGGATTCATACTCGCAATTTCACATAGGGATAAGATTTGGTTCGTTGATTATTATGCAAAGGGTCTAGAAGGAGCCTCTTATGCTTGTAATGAACTTATATTAGGTTTTTTAGCTTTAATTAAATTAGCAAAGCCTGAGGAATTTGATGAGGTAAGTAAGAATGTTAAGTTGCCAAAAGAAATGTTAGATGAATTTGAGATAAAAAAGATATTAAGACTTTTACCTTATATAATTTATCGTTTTGTTAATTATGGCAAAATATTATGGAAGGAGCAAGTAGAAGCAATGAGAAAATATGAGCCAGATATTACAGAGAAAAAAGAAAAGGTTGGCAGAAACGACCCCTGTCCTTGTGGAAGCGGTAAGAAATATAAGTGGTGTTGTGGTAAAGAGTAAATTGGGACTCTTTAATATGTTTTTATTGTTTTAGTATTATGGAAGAGAGGATTGACTTTCAGAGTCTTAAAACAAACGGTGTAAAAATAAACTACCTTTATGTATGTGAACGTAAGCTCTGGCTTTTTGACAGAGGAATTCAGATGGAATCAAGGTCCGATAAAGTCCTAATGGGAAAGTTACTCGGAGAACATTCTTATCCAAAAGAAAAGACAAGAGAAGTCCTTATTGATGACCTGATTAATATTGATATTGTAGGTGATGATGAGATCAGAGAGGTGAAATATTCCAATCGTTTGCCTGATGCAGACAGGATTCAATTACTTTATTATTTATATTACCTAAAACAGCTTGGAATTGAAAAACGAGGGGTTATAAATTATCCAAAGATGCGAAAGAGAGAAGAGATTGTCCTTACAAGTGAAGCAGAGAATGAAGTAATCAATGCACTAAGACGAGTTAAAGAGATAGTAAATCTCGATAAACCCCCGGCCATCCAGTCCAGGTCATACTGCAAAAAATGCAGTTATTATGAATTTTGCTATGTTTAGGTAAAGAAATGAGCAGACCTTACTATATCTTTTCAAATGGCAGAGTAAAGCGAGATGAGAATACAATCCTGATAGAGAATGATAAAGGGGAGAAAAAGGCAATTCCGGTAGAAGACACTGAGTGCATTCATATCTTCGGCGAGGTTGACCTTAATACAAAATTCTTCAATTTTATCTCACAACACAAGATACCTGTTCATATTTACAACTATTATGGATTTTACTCGGGCTCTTTCTTGCCCAGAGAACAGAATCTATCAGGGCTTGTGGTTGTAAAGCAGGCTGAGCATTACTTAAATTCTGAGCAGAGGCTTGGGCTTGCAAAGTCTTTTGTTGAGGGTGCTATGTTTCATATGATTAGAAATCTGAGAGAACATAGCGGAACCGAAAAAAGCATTGAATTTATTGAAAAAGAAATGACAAATATTCAGGAATGCAAAGATATAAGTACACTTATGGGGTGCGAAGGAAGGGCAAAAGATGAGTATTATCAGGCATTCAATATCTTTTTGAATGAGCCATTTTCTATTGAAAAGAGAGAGAAGCATCCACCCACTAATCCGCTTAATGCCCTTATATCATTTTCAAATTCACTAATTTATACAACGGTATTAAATGAAATCTATCATACACAACTAAACTCAACAATAAGTTATTTACATCAGCCATCTGAGAGGAGGCACTCACTCTCTCTTGATTTATCAGAGATTTTTAAGCCTCTTATTGGTGACACTATAATTTTCAAGTTAATTAACAATAGAGTTCTGAGTACTGAGGACTTTGACAATAGTCTTAATTACTGCTACCTGAAAGAGGAAGGGCGTAAAAAATTTATAAAGGCTTTTGATGAGAAGATGAGCACAACTATCAAACACAGAAAACTCAAGAGAAATGTGAGTTACAAAAGTATAATCAGATACGAATGTTATAAACTTATAAAACATCTGCTTGATGAGGAAAAATATTCACCATTTAAGGCGTGGTGGTAATATGGCATTTTATATTGTAACTTATGATGTTGAAGAGAAAAGGGTAAATAAAGTCCGGAAGATTCTCAAGAAATACCTAAACTGGATTCAGAACTCCGTATTCGAAGGAGAATTATCTGAAGGAAAAGTATTTGCGTGTATGGAAGAATTAAAGAAAAAGATCAATCAGGAGGTAGACTCAATATATTTTTACAGGATTGAAAACAAGTTCAATTTTGAAAAGAAGGTGCTTGGAATAGAAAAGGATATGTCGGGCAATATTATATAAAACTATAGCTCTTTGACAATTGAATACGAGAGGCTGCATCGAACCTACCTAATTTTTCAGAGAGATGGTTGTTCTATTAGAGGTTTGATGCAAAACTGAAGCAAAAAGGTTGAAAAATCCTAATTTTTTTATATAAATAGAAGTGAGTTTTATCTGAACCAAGTGGGATATAAAGAACACCGAATATGAAAAAATGTATGGAAGCAATTTTGTTTTATCTGAACCAAGTGGGATATAAAGATAATGTTCGGGATTTTGAGAGTGTTTCGGAACTTGGTTTTATCTGAACCAAGTGGGATATAAAGTTTATTTTTGCAACAATGAAAATTTATCCGAACGAGTTTTATCTGAACCAAGTGGGATATAAAGTTTTTTCATTTTACAATATTCATTATAATCTACAAGGTTTTATCTGAACCAAGTGGGATATAAAGATGCCACCGCCCGATATAGTGGTCTATTCCATATTTGTTTTATCTGAACCAAGTGGGATATAAAGTTCGTTTTTGCAACAATGAAAATTTATCCGAACGAGGTTTTATCTGAACCAAGTGGGATATAAAGTAAAACGAACGGGACAACAACAGCCGTCCAGAACCGTTTTATCTGAACCAAGTGGGATATAAAGAAAGGAGGTCATATGGACAATGAATCTTTGAAAAGCGTTTTATCTGAACCAAGTGGGATATAAAGATTTTTTCGCACTCAGAAATGATTTGTTTTGCAATTGTTTTATCTGAACCAAGTGGGATATAAAGAGCTCTTTTATGAAAACAGGTTTTTGTAGGGAATATGTTTTATCTGAACCAAGTGGGATATAAAGTACAAAATTGAAAAAAAGAAAAATATAAAATATGTGGTTTTATCTGAACCAAGTGGGATATAAAGCAAGCATACCGGGCGGGAGTGGTTGATTGCAGGTAGGGTTTTATCTGAACCAAGTGGGATATAAAGACTGCATCAACCAGTGGTTCAAAAGATATAAAACGAGTTTTATCTGAACCAAGTGGGATATAAAGGTTTGGGCAGGACTCATCAGGTAGGAAAGACTTCTCAGTTTTATCTGAACCAAGTGGGATATAAAGGAAACAAGAGCGCCGGCAAAACCATAAATATTACTCGTTTTATCTGAACCAAGTGGGATATAAAGCTATACCTGAGGCTCTCCCGCTTTTTGGCAAATAAGGTTTTATCTGAACCAAGTGGGATATAAAGGATAGAAATTTTTATATTATCGATAATTCTATTATTGTTTTATCTGAACCAAGTGGGATATAAAGTATATAAAACTCTTTCTTTTTTGTGAAAAAACCGGATTGTTTTATCTGAACCAAGTGGGATATAAAGCTTCAGGCTCGAACATTGCTTATTTCGATGCTTGCAGTTTTATCTGAACCAAGTGGGATATAAAGCCTCGTTGATGGGCTTGACTCTTGACTTTGCCCATGCCGTTTTATCTGAACCAAGTGGGATATAAAGATGGTTCGTATACATCGTTCTTTGCTCCCGATACCGTGTTTTATCTGAACCAAGTGGGATATAAAGTTTTTACTTCATCAAAAGTCATTATTTCTGTATATAGTTTTATCTGAACCAAGTGGGATATAAAGTTTTTAAGGGTTGATTACAAGATTTTTCGCATTTTCGTTTTATCTGAACCAAGTGGGATATAAAGTTTCTTTTTTACTCTCAAGATTCACGAGAATATTGGCAGTTTTATCTGAACCAAGTGGGATATAAAGACTGCATCAACCAGTGGTTCAAAAGATATAAAACGAGTT
>Ga0067045_1028713_pt1 | contig 28641 bp, 18 predicted proteins | sample TerdegcTABiofilm_FD_59184 | JGI IMG/M metagenome (GOLD analysis project Ga0067045, IMG submission 59184) | Combined Assembly of (Gp0054472, Gp0054536) Wastewater bioreactor microbial communities from Singapore -Terephthalate degrading...
CCCCCTCTCCGCGCGGAGAGGGGGAACGAGGGGGTGAGGTCGGCATGCACGCGCGGGGCCAGACCCCAAGGGTCTCGGAGACCCTTGGGGTCTTCAGTGCCAGCCCGGCGCTTCAGCGTCGGACGACAGGTAACCGCGAACCTACGCGAATGAACGCGAATTTCCCCCAGCCCGCGGGGCTTCGCACCTCACCCCCAGCCTTCGGCATCCCCCTCTCCGCACGCGGAGATGGGCAACGAGGGGGTGAGGTCGGCATGCGCGCGCGGGGCCAGACCCCAAGGGTTTCGGAGACCCTTGGGGTCTTCAGTGCCAGCCCGGCGTTTCACCGTCGGGCGACCAGGAACCGCGAACCCACGCGAATGAACGCGAATTTCCCCCAGCCTTCGGCCTCCCCCTCCCCGCCAGCGGAGAGGGGCAACGAGGGGGTGAGGTCGGCATGCACGCAGGGCTTCGCCCATTCAGCCCGGCGCTTCACCGTCGGGCGCAATACCCTTCGCGTAGATTCGTGTTATTCGTGGATGACCACGGCGTGCTGCGCACCCCGCGGCCGCCAGCCCTAATCGCCCGCGATGACACCGCTGGCGACCAGGTACAACGCCTTGCCCTCCTCGTCGCGCACCACGGTGTTATGCCATTCCACGAACAGTTCGCGCCCGTCCTTGGTCAGAATCGGATTGGCGAAGCGGTACCCGCCGTTCTGCTCCCGCAGTCGGCGTGCCACTTCCTTCACCCTGTCGCGCCATGTCGCGGGCACAAACGTATCCACCCACGGCTTCCCCACCACTTCCTCGCGGCTCCAGCCGGTCTTTTCCAGCACATACCGGTTCGCATGCGTTACGAGCGTCGTCTCTGGATCCAGCACAAGGACGATGGCGCGCATGGCGTCCAGGATGCGCTGGGCGAACGCCCGCTGGCGGTCGCGTTCCTGCTCTGTGCGCATCTTGGCAACGTACACGGCCATCTCGTCGGCCAGCATCTCCGCCATCTCCGCATCCTCATCGTCGTAGGCAAGGGCCGGGAACGTCCGTCCGAGCACCAGGGCGCCGATGACCTCTTCGCCCAGGCGGATGGGCACGCCCAACGATGGCCCGATGGAAGGATTGCTGACGGTTTGCAGGCGGCCGCTCCACGACATGTAGTCGCCGACGAATACCGCGCGTCCCCGGGCAAAGGCGCTCCCCGCCAACCCCTCGCCTGCCTTGAGGACAAACCCCTGATCGGCGCGCTGCCCATCGGTGATCCCCGCCTGCTCCACCAGCGCGTGGCGAGCGGCATCCCACAGATACAATTTCGCGTGTTGGGACTCGGTCAGGCGACAGGCGTGCTCCAGCGCCGCATGGAACACCGACCTGTCGGGGTCTGACGGCAGGGCCACGTCTCGTATGATCTGGGTCAGGGCTGCCAACCGCGCCACCTGACGCTCGGCGCGCGCCCTCTGGACAAGCGTCTCGTAACTCACGGCGCCCAGCACCGCATAGGCGTGGGCCGCCAGCATCGCTTCGTCGGAAAACGGCGTAGGGCGTCTGCGGTACAGCACCAGCACGCCACGGAGGATGCCGTGAGCCGCCAGGGGCAGGGCGATCATGGAACGCAGCCCCTCCTCCACCACCGCCTGGAGCACAGGCCCGGTGATGTGTGGGTCGTCGGTCATGTCGGGGATGCGGGCCGGCATGCGCAAATCCATCACCTGGCGGATTCGCAAGTTCGGATAGTTCTCGCACACCATCCGCACGTAGCGGTCGGAGATCCCACGGTACGCCACGGCCTCAAGGGAGCCATCCGGCCGGGTCGCGTACAAGGCCCCCGCGTCGGCGCTGAGGAGTTCAACAGCCTCGTCCACGATGGCCTGAAACCGCTGGGTTGCGGGCGCGGGCAGGAGCACGCGCTCGGCGCGATCCAGCATGACCCTGACGCGGCTCAACATGCGCTGCTGCCGCTCGTAGAATCGGGCGTTCTGCAACGCCAGGGCGACATTGGCCGCGCACGCCCGGAGCAGGTCCTTCTCCTCCTGGCTCCACGCCTCGCGCTGCGAAAAAGCGAACATCAGCCCCAACACCTCGCCGTCTCGGTACAGCGGGATGGCCGAGGTGCAGCGAATACCAAGCGCGCGCTGCATGGCCCGGGCCTGCTCGGGCGGCACCACGTGCCCCACCAACTCCGCAGGGTCCTGCGTGAAGACGGCCTGCCCCTGGGACAGGGCGGACCAAATCGGAGATTCCCCCACGGGCGCGGTGATACCGTCCAGCGACACGCCGGTTCGTTCCTCCAACGTCTGCGCGGCCCATGCCGGGAGAAACGGCCGCCACACCCACTGGTCGGCCTCAAAGTCGCGCACCGCGAACAGGGGCGGGAGCCAGCCGGGCATGAGTTTGGGCATCGTGTCGCGGATGGCCGCCAGCGACTGCTCCAGCGGCTGGCTGACGCTGAGGGTGGCGATCACCGCCTGCAGCACGTGGAGCGCCTCCTGGCATGTCGCGGTCATCGTCATGGCAGCAGGTGGGGCATCGGCGCGGGCGATGGCGGACCCCAACATCCGCCCCAGGCGCTCGGCCGTGGGAACGCAGTCGGGCGTGAGGGCCTCGCCCCAGATGAGCAGCAGGCCCAGCGCGCGGCCGTTGTGCGCCACCGGCGCGTACACCACGGGGCCCCACGCCCCCAGCGCCTCCAGCAGGGCCTGACCACGGGCCTCGCCCTGCGCATCCACGCCCAAGATGCCAGGCGTGAGCGAACCCAACGCAGCGGCAAACGGGGCCTCCGCCTCCAGCGGCGCGCTCAGCCAGCCGCCCACCAGATTGCGATTGCGGCGCGTCAGTTCGGCCAGGACGCCAGGGGCCAGGTGCGCCCCATCGCACGCCCAATGCAAGCCTTCCGCGCCCACGCGCAGGCAGGCCGCGCCGAAACCCGCCGCATCTAGGCGAGCCAGGGCGGTGGCTTGAACCTGGCTCGGCAGCATGGGTTGCAGGAGGTCCGCAGCAATGTCCAGGGTGATGCGCGTTAGAGCATCCACTGGGCTAGCCTCCTCACTAGCATATACATGATACACTGAATCATAACGCATGTCAAGCGTTGCGCGATGCGGAACACGTCCGTACATTCTCCCCAACCATCCTGATCTGTCATCACCGCCAGTGTACCACACCTGCGCGACAACGGATGTCGCGCCGTGCGCCCGTTGTGCGAATCGCGCCAATCCCCTCGCCCCACGCGCAGAAAAGTAGGGCGGCTATCCCTAGCCGCCGTAGCGTCCCCTCGCCCCGCCTCGCGGAGATAAATAAAGACCCCAAAGGTCTGTGAGACCTTTGGGGTCTTCACCGCCCCCGCCCTACGGCAACCCCTCCACCTCAACCGTCTGCTCCCACACGCCACGCAAGTAGCATCCCCTCGCCCCGCCTTGCGGGGAGAGGGTTAGGGTGAGGGGCAACCACCAGCCCCCCGCCCTACGCGCAGAAAAGTAGGGCGGCTATCCCTAGCCGCCGTAGCGTCCCCTCGCCCCGCCTCGCGGGGATAAATAAAGACCCCAAAGGTCTGCGAGACCTTTGGGGTCTTCACCGCCCCCGCCCTACAGCAACCCCTCCACCTCAACCGTCTGCTCCCACACGCCACGCAAGGCGTCGCACACCGTGCGCACCGACACCACGCGCCGCGCCGCCGCCTCCAGACCCAGAGCGGGATCGTCCACCGTAACCCGATCCAGCGCCTGAAGGCCGGGGACGATGGCCGTGGTGAGCGTGCCCCGCAGCGCGCGGGCGGCTCCCCGCGCCACCAGGGCAGCCGCGGCCTCCGCGCATTGCGCCGCCGTCGTCAGGTAGCCGTCGGCCACCGCCGCGCCCAGGGTGCGGCCCTGCGCCTGCGACAGCCGCGCATCCTGCGCCTGGCCCATGGCCGGATACAGCCCCGCCACCCGCGCCAGGCTCACCCCCGCCGACGCCACGCCATGCCGCGCGCGGCGCACCTCGGCGTCAAAAGCCCAGTCCACGCCCCAGGGTTGGGCCGCCGCGACGAACGCATAGAGCGCGCCATCGGCATCCCAGTGGGCGCGCGCCCCCGCGTGCCGAAACAATTGCCGAACGGCTGCATCGCCGCGCCCGCCCCGCGGAACGGCGAAACGCTCCAGCGTCATCTGCCAGGCTGGAGCGTCGTCGGTGCGCAGGCGCAGCCCCGCCGCCCGCATCAGCAGTTCCCCCAGCATCCACCCCAGCGACACGCCCTCCCACGCCTCTGTCGTCAGCGCTTGCCATTCGGCCAGCAGTCCCCAGCCATCGCGGGCGCGGACCACGTACTCCACGCCTGGGCGCGACTCGCCCCGTGCGCGCTGCACGTCGGCGATATACATCGGCGCCGTCTCCACGCCTTCCAGGCCCGCGGCGGTGCCATAGCCCAGCGTGAGCGCGGCCTCGGCGTAGGGCAGGAGCGGCGCGGCGGCCAGTTCGCCGTTGTCGTGCAGCAGGAGCCGCAACGCGCCGTACCCCTCGGCTTCCGTCCGCTCGGCCCGCAGGATGCCCGCGAACCCCTCCAGCGCGCGCCCCAGCGGAGCCTCCAGCGCCGACTTCTCCATCGCGGCGAAAGCCTTCCCATCCCCCGCCGCGACGTTAGCCCGCGTTGGCCCGTCGGAGTTGAGATGAAGCGCGCAGGGATACGACCAGTGATCAAAATCCCACGAGAAGCGCACCGTGGGGGTCTGATACGTGAGGCAGCCTGCGAAGGTATCCAGGTATGCCGCCACGTAGCGGTCGCCGATCCAGGCCAGCGACGGCCAGCGCGGGACGAGCGTGTCCGATGGGATGCCGGTGGGCGCTACCACGCGCGGCTCGGACCAGGTCCCCCCATCCCAGGATACGGCGCGGAGATACGCGCCGGTGGCCAGGAGGCCGGCCTGGAGGAAGGCGTACTCGTCGGCGCGGCGCGCGCACGCGATGCCGTAATCGGCCGACACAGGGCCAGCGCTCCATGCCGCAACCTGGCCCCACGCCTCGCCATCCCACAGCGACAGGCGCAGGATGCCGCCCGCGACCCAGGCGACGGCGTCGGGCGCGGGACTCGCCACGCTGGTGATGGCCGAGGACGATTCGGCGGCGGTGGCCGGCCCCGCCCACGAACCGCCCCCATCCGACGATGTCCACACCTTGACGCGCCACACGCCGCTTTCAGAGACGATGCAGAACGCGCGTACCCAGTCGCCTTCGGCGGCGATAGCGACGTCGCCGCTCGCGCCCGACGCAAGCAGCGTCTCCCACGAATCCCAGCCGTCGGGGTCGGCGGGGTCGGCGATGCGCTGCACCTGGAACGCCCCGCCCGCGCCCAGCCGCGCCCGCACCCACGCGCCGCCCGCCGCCACCGCCAGCGCCGTCTGGTACGCACTCTCGTCGCCGTCGCCGTGCAGCGCCGACCAGCGGAGTTGGCGGTCGCGGACGGACAGGCGGGCGAAGGGCAGCCGCCCGGCCGATTTGACGGCGGCCCGCAGCGTGTCGGTCATGGCAATCATCGCACACCTCCGGCGAGCCGCGGCTACTCGTTCCCCTCGTACCACGAGGGGGTCTGGCCCGCGCAGAATGGCGGGTTCTCGCGGCTCTGTCGCAGGTCGGCCAGGGCGTCGCGGAATCGCGCAAGCAGCGGCGCGGCCTGGAGTTCGTAGCGGCGAGAGACCCACCCGTCCACGTTCACCGTGCCCGCCGTGCGAGACGCCTGCTGGAGCAGCGCATAGGCCCGCGCGCCCAGCACGGCCAGTTCCGACAGGTCGGCAGGAACGTCCGAGCCTTCGTCGTCCACGGTGAACGCGCCGCGATAGTGCAGGCGCAGGGTCTCGCCCGTCGGCGGCGCTTCGTCCAGCAGGCGCAGCGTCGCGCCCCAGACGTGGAAGCGCAGGTAGGCCGGCGGCCGCTCGTCCGGCGGGCACTCCACCGCCAGGAGTTGGCGGATTTCGGGGTAGTCGGACAGGTCGTAGGTATCCGAGCCGGTGGCGGGCACGTCCACCGAACCCGCCGCGCCCACGGCGTCGGCCAGGTCCGCCAGCGCGTGATCCAGGTGGCGGGCCAGGTCGTCGGGCGTCCACACGTTGCCGTCGGGATCGCCCAGGTCGCAGGCGATGGCGGCGAGAAAATCGCTGCGGTTGGCGATAGACATGGCGAACCTCCTGTTGCAGGCCATCGGCCTTGTTGTAGCACGCGCGGTCCGCGTTGATAAGGGCGGGCGTGCCCCTGGCCGCGGGCAGAGGACGTAGAGCAAATTGCCAATTTGCTCCACGCGGATGGGTTGAATCGCCGCATGGTCGCGCTCCCCGCGAAATGGACACACCGCCCCCGCCGGACTATAATGCGGGCGCACAAGGAGGGCGTTTTGGGCACGCTGTACCTGGTGGCGACACCCATCGGCAACCTGGAGGACATCACCCTGCGGGCGCTGCGCGTCTTGCGCGACGTGTCGCTCATCGCCGCCGAGGACACCCGCCACACCCGCAAACTCCTGGCCCGCTACGACATCCACACGCCCACCACCAGTTACTTTGAGCACAACAAACTCGCCAAACTGGACGCCATCCTGGCCGCGCTGGAGGCGGGCGACGTGGCGCTGGTGTCGGACGCGGGCATGCCGGGCATCTCGGACCCGGGCTACGAGTTGGTGCGGGCGGCGCTGGAGCGCGGCTTCCCCGTCGTGCCCGTGCCCGGGCCGTCGGCCATCATCACCGCGCTGGCGGCGTCGGGCCTGCCCACCGACGCCTTCGTGTACGTCGGCTTCCTGCCTAGGCGCGCCGGGGAGCGACGCAAGGCGTTGGAATCGCTGCGAGGCGAGCGCCGCACACTGATCCTGTACGAAGCGCCGCACCGGTTGCTGGACACCCTGAGCGACATCCTGGCCGCCCTGGGCGACCGGCCCATCGCCATCGCCCGCGAACTGACGAAGGTGCACGAGGAAATCTGGCGCGGCACGGTATCCGAGGCCCTGGCGCACTTCACCGGCCACGCGCCGCGCGGCGAGTTCACGCTGGTCATCGGCGGCGCGGCCGAACCGCAGGCGTGGAGCGAGGCGCAGGTGCGCGCCGCGCTGGCCCAGCGCCTGGCCGACGGCTGGAGCGCCCGCGACGCCGCGTCGGACGTAGCCGCCCGCTCCGGCTGGCCCAAACGCGCCGTGTACCGCCTGGCGCTGGAACCAACCGCGAACGAACGCGAATAGGCGCGAAGAGACCGATTCGCGCTCATCATCTTGACGCTTGGAGGCAAAGTGAACCCACTGGACGACTTGGACGCAATGCGAAAGTTGGACCCCTCGGGCATGAGCGAGGCCATCGCCGGCCTGCCCCGCCACTGCCGCGAAGCGTGGGCGGCCGTACAGGGCCTGGCCGTCCCGCCCGACTACGCCCTGGCCGAGAACGCCGTAATCGCCGGCATGGGCGGGTCGGCCATCGGCGGGGCGCTCCTGGCGGGCATCCTCGCCGACGAGTGCCCCGTGCCCCTGATCGTGTGCCGCGACTACGACCTGCCCGCCTTCGTGGACGACCGAACGCTGGTCATCGCGTCGTCGTACTCGGGCAACACCGAGGAGACGCTCTCGGCGGCGCACCAGGCCCGCCAGCGCGGCGCCCGCATCATCGCCCTCACGTCGGGCGGGGAACTGGCGCGCCTGGCGAGGGAGTGGGGCGCGCCCATGTACGCCATCCCGTTCAAGGGCCAGCCCCGCGCCGCGCTGGGCTACTCCTTGATCCCGCTCCTGGGCATCGCGCAGAAGTTGGGCTGGGTGGCCGACAAGAGCGCCGAGGTGGCCGAGGCGGCCGCCGTCGTAGAGGGGTGGGGCGCGGAACTGGCCCCGCGCGTCCCCGCCGAGCGGAACGCCGCCAAGCAGTTGGCCGCGCGGCTCCACGGGCGCGTCCCCCTCACCTACGGGGCCGAGCACCTGGGGCCTGTCGCCATGCGATGGCAGGGCCAGTTCAACGAGAACGCCAAGAACTTCGCGGGCCACGCCATCCTGCCCGAACTCTGCCACAACGTTGTGGAGGGCTTCGGCCACCCCGACGGCCTGTGCGACTCGCTGGCGGTGCTCATCCTGCGCTCCGAGCGTTACCACCCGCGCAACGCGCTGCGCTGCGACATCGTGGGCGAGGTGCTAGACCGGAACGGCATCGCGTGGGAAGCGGTGCGCCCCCGCGGGCAAAGCCGCCTGGCCGAGGTGCTGAGCCTCGTTCACTTCGGCGACTGGGTGAGTTACTACCTGGCGCTGCTGAATGGCGAGGACCCGACGCAGATCGGCAACATCGGCCACGTCAAGCGTCGGCTGGGGGAATAGACACGCTACGCGCGGGCGGCTGCCAGTTGCCAGTACGCATACACCACGCAGGCCAGGCCGATGGCACCTGCAGTTGTAAGAATTGTGTACAGGGTGCGAACCGCAGGTAGTGGCGCCAGGTTGAGCACCAGCAGAATGTATGCCAGCCTGGCCAGGGCAGCAACCGCGAATCCGATCATCCCTGCGAGCCGCGGGCCACTTGGCTTTGCGCGGTACGCCAGCGCGCTGACCGCGGTGCCGATAAACAGGACAGCCAAACCCAGGTAGTAGCCCAACATGATTCCACCTCCGACTGTCACTTTGAGGGCTTGCACGACCCGATTCCGTAGGTTCCTGTGACGAGAGCGGGTACAGTGGAGAGCCACGGGGCCTGAATGGTGGGCAATGCGGGCCTCGTCACCTGAAAGGGAGACCGGGCCGTCTATTCACCCTGTTCCCACGAGCATTTCCCATCACAATTATGGCATACCCCCCGCGTCAAGTAGCTCGATCGAATTTTAAGGTTTGGCCTGGATTGGGGTGCGGACAGCCTCGTGGGTGTTTCCGGCACAGACAACGGGCACAAGGCCCTAGCTGCATCTGCTCTCACCGGCAAAGCAAATTCTGACACACCTGTTCGTGAAAGGAGTGGCTGCGCAGTCTACCCAAGTCGGGAGCCGCTCGTGTTGGACTCAGAGGCATCTTAATAGCAAGGTTTGCCGCACTCCCTGCCAGAGCGACCACAAACACAAAAGTAATCGCCAATGACACATGCAGCATCGCATTCTGCAAGTTGGCAACATCCTATGCACCACTGGTTCCAACATCTGAGATTCACATCATTGGTTGCTTCGTAGCAGCAACCGGATTTTGTCGTATGTACAGCGTCGCCGCGAGACCAGGGCCCCGTACACGGGCAGTAGACATCGCTACCAATACGGTCACCGGAAAAGTCAGATTGCCCCTGCAAACCTGGATATTGAGAAGGCTGGCTCGGCTTGGATGGACAGAAGTCGGCGTATATCGCCGCGATTAGTTTGACATCTTCCTGATGCGTGTACAAGAGGCTTTGCGCATTTGAAGTGGTGGGGTTCCATCGCTGGGCGACTTCCCCATACATGAAATGCCCCTCGCGTCCGCTGGCATCCTGCAACGAGATCGCCATGCTCCCAGGATCCCAATCCACTGAAAGCGCAGTCTTACCTTTCCTCACAAGTTCCAGAAGGACTCGCGTGCTGTCCCCAAAGTTGTGGATCCGCATTTCGCCGCCGCGGGACGCATCACGATGGCGGAAATGGACGATTGTGCTCCCCCCTTCTTCGCACACATCTGTATACTCCGTAACCCCCAGCGCTGACGCGTCCGGCCCTACTGAAACATCAGGGAACTAATGAGGCGCTGTCAGGAAGGGAACCGTGGCCGCGCTCTGGGTTGTGAACGAGAGTAGCAGCACCATTGCCAAGACCAGCCCAACCACCCGCATCACCGCCGAAGACAGGTTCGTTGTACCCGTTACTGTAACCTCCCATAATGGTAAAACGTACTTGTGGCTGAGGCCTAGGTCCTTGTTTTTGTAGTCAGCGGCCGTCTGGCAACGAAGTAGGCTAGAGCCCCCAACCCCTGCCCCAAGACAATAACGACGCTCCACAATGCCCTTTGCCGAGCATCTGTCTCCCGAGTGACTGCCTCTACCAGCATCCAGACCCAAAAGGCCGTGTTTACAGCCAGAAGAAACAGAATTGCCAACTCGGTGAAAGTTATCTGCGGCATTTCATACTCCTCGCCATGCCCTGTTCCTGCGAGCATTTCCTACTCATATTATTATAGCATACCCCCCCGCGTCAAGTAGCCCGATCGAATTTTAAGGTTTGGCCTGGATTGGGGCGAGGCGGGGCAAAGCAAAAGAGCGACGCACCTTCGAGGTGCGTCGGTCTTGGTTTCCCAGAAACAGATTGTTACCCTTCGCTGCGCTCAGGGTCTCGCGTTTTGCGGCGACGAGATGCTCCGCTCAGCATGACAGGCTGAGTGGTTACGAAAAAAACAGAAAGACTCACTTGGCAATGACCTACTCTCCCAGGGGCCTGCGCCCCAAGTACCATCGGCGCTGGAGGGCTTAACTTCCTGGTTCGGAATGGAGCAGGGTGTACCCCCTCCGCTCAAATCACCAAGTGAGTCTTTCTTGCGTTTTAAGGAGATTGGCACCTTAAGAACTGAACAGAACGATGGACGCTTCACCACATCACGTGATTGAATTAAGCCCTCGGCCATTAGTACGGCTCGGCTCAACGCATTGCTGCGCTTACACCTGCCGCCTATCAAACAGGTAGTCTACCTGTGGCCTTACCCGGATAAACCGGTGGGTGACCTAATCTTGAGGCGAGCTTCCCACTTAGATGCTTTCAGCGGTTATCCCTGCCCGACTTGGCTACCCAGCGATGCCCCTGGCGGGACAACTGGCACACCAGAGGTCAGTCCACCCCGGTCCTCTCGTACTAGGGGCAGCTCCTCTCAAGTCACCTGCGCCCACAGCGGATAGAGACCGACCTGTCTCACGACGGTCTGAACCCAGCTCGCGTACCACTTTAAATGGGCGAACAGCCCAACCCTTGGGACCTCATCCAGCCCCAGGATGTGACGAGCCGACATCGAGGTGCCGAGCGAGGCCGTCGATGTGAACTCTTGGGCCTCACCAGCCTGTTATCCCCGGGGTAGCTTTTATCCGATAAGCCACGGCCCTTCCACACGGAACCGTGGGATCACTAAGCCCGACTTTCGTCTCTGCTCGACTTGTAGGTCTTGCAGTCAAGCTCCCTTGTGCCTTTACACTCAACGGCTGGTTTCCATTCAGCCTGAGGGAACCTTTGGGCGCCTCCGTTACCTTTTAGGAGGCGACCGCCCCAGTCAAACTGCCCACCTGGCACTGTCTCCGCGCCGGATAACGGCTGCAGGTTAGGGCCAAGACCACACCAGGGTGGTATTTCAAGGACGGCTCCACCGAGGCTGGCGCCCCAGCTTCATCGCCTCCCACCTATCCTACACAAGCGTAGCCCTAGCTCAATACCAAGTTGCAGTAAAGCTCCACGGGGTCTTTTTGTCCTGCTGCGGGTAAGACGCATCTTCACGCCTATTTCAATTTCACCGGGTCCCTCGTTGAGACAGCGCCCCAGTCGTTACGCCATTCGTGCGGGTCGGAACTTACCCGACAAGGAATTTCGCTCACCTTTCTCCGCCATTTCTGTACGGAGGTGGACTATATCTTCATCCAGTTGCGGCTTTCAGTTCTGCCAAGATCGCTGCGGCTTTGGGCTTGTCCTTCCGATTCATCTCCATCGCAATCGCGATGATTCGCTGGAGACCCTCCGGATGGAGGTGCTCGCCCTGCTGCATCAGCCTGATGATGTCGCGGAACTTCAGAAAGTCCAGGTGCTTCTTTGTCTTCAGCGGATGCTGCTCAAAGAAAGCGACGACATTCATCAGGGATTTGAGTCCACGGATGCGCAACTCGTAGCGGTCATCGTGATTGCGCCTCACGACGCCTGCGCGGAAGAACCGCTTCAGCGCATAAAGCACATTCACATCCCGCTCGTGTTGCACGATCCGAAACTCAGGGAGCACTTGATACCCCACGCGCATCTCGGGTTGGCGGTTGATGCCGACGAAGAAACAACCTTCTCCGTCCACAAAACCGACCACCCACTCGGCAGAAAGATCCATTCTCCGCTTCCCTCATCTGGATGCCTGGCGTATAGTCTCTGAGGATCCCGCTCACGCGGTTTCCTGCGGATTGCCCAATCCCGGCCATTGTTACTGGGGACTTGCATCCCCGAGTAGGCAGGGCTCTAAGGGTGTTCCCGCATACAGCCAGGTATTGCCCTCGGCGTTACCGCCGAGGCAGGCAGCACAGCCACCTTAGGACCGTTATAGTTACGGCCGCCGTTCACCGGGGCTTCGGTTCAGAGCTTCGCTTGCGCTAACCCCTCCCCTTAACCTTCCGGCACTGGGCAGGCGTCAGCCCCTATACATCCGCTTTCGCGTTTGCAGAGACCTGTGATTTTGTTAAACAGTCGCTAGGGCCGTTTCTCTGCGGCCCCACCGGGCTTCGCGAGCGAGTCGCTACACCCAGCAGGGCGCTCCTTCTCCCGAAGTTACGGAGCCATTTTGCCTAATTCCTTAACGAGGGTTCTCCCGTTCGCCTTGGTATACTCTACCCGTCTACCGGTGTCGGATTGCGGTACGGGCACCCAGACTTCATCGCTTAGAGGCTTTTCTCGGCAGCATGGGCTCAGCCACTTCCGACCCCGAAGGGTACGCGCCCACCTCTCAGGCTCCGGCTGCGGATTTCCCTACAGCCCTCATCGCCCTACAGGCTTAGCACCAGGACATCCATCACCTGGCTGGCCTACCCGTCTGCGTCCCCCCATCGCTCCATCTAGGTGGTTCCGGAATGTTGACCGGACATCCATCGCCTACGACTTTCGTCCTCGGCTTAGGGCCGACTAACCCGACGCGGATTGACCTTGCGTCGGAAACCTTAGACATACGGCGAACATGGTTCTCACATGTTTTACGCTACTCATGCCGGCATTCGCACTTCTGCACGCTCCACCAGTCCTCACGGTCTGGCTTCAACGCTGAGCAGAACGCTCCCCTACCGACCCCGACTTACGTCAGGATCCCGTGGCTTCGGTGCTAGGCTTGAGCCCCGGTATATTTTCGGCGCGGGACCACTCGACCAGTGAGCTATTACGCACTCTTTGAAGGATGGCTGCTTCTAAGCCAACCTCCTGGCTGTCTGAGCAATCCCACATCCTTTCCCACTTAGCCTAGACTTGAGGACCTTATCCGACGGTCCGGGTTGTTTCCCTCTCGACGATGAAACTTATCTCCCACCGTCCGACTCCTGGGCTTTCAAGTGATGGCATTCGGAGTTTGATTTGGTTTGGTAAGCAATATGCCCCCTAGCCAATCCAGTGCTCTACCTCCATCACTCAACACCCAGGGCTAGCCCTAGAGCTATTTCGGGGAGAACCAGCTATCTCCAGGTTCGTTTGGCATTTCACCTCTATCCACAGCTCATCCCCTAATTTTGCAACATTAGTGGGTTCGGGCCTCCACGAGGCGTTACCCCCGCTTCACCCTGGCCATGGATAGCTCACCTGGTTTCGGGTCTACTCCCTGCGACTAATACGCCCTATTCAGACTCGCTTTCGCTGCGGCTCCGCCTGTTACTGGCTTAACCTCGCCACAGAGAGTAACTCGCCGGCTCATTCTCCAAGAGGCACGCCGTCAGGCCTTCCCGCCGAAGCGGGCATAGCCCTCCGACTGCTTGTAGGTGTACGGTTTCAGGTTCTATTTCACTCCCCTAACAGGGGTTCTTTTCACCTTTCCCTCACGGTACTTGTTCACTATCGGTCGCCAAGAGTATTTAGCCTTGGAGAGTGGACTCCCCAGCTTCCCACAGGATTAGCGTGCCCCGTGGTACTCAAGGACAGCGACGGGAGTCTGGATCTTTTTCGCCTACGGGGCTATCACCCTCTATGACGGACCTTTCCAGTGTCCTTCGGCTAAAGACCAGATTGGTAACTCCCTGGGGCCTTTGCAGCGGCCCCTGTCGCGCCTTACAACCCCCGTTGCGCAACGGCTGCAACCTATTCCACGCAACGGGTTTGGGCTGTTCCCCTTTCGCTCGCCACTACTCAGGGAATGATCTCTTTTCCTCGGGGTACTGAGATGTTTCAGTTCCCCCGGTGCCCTCCTCTCCGCCTAGTTTGTTCAGCGGAGGGTGCCTGGGCATTCCCCCAGGCGGGTTTCCCCATTCGGGTATCCACGGATCAAAGCCTGCTCACGGCTCCCCGTGGCTTATCGCAGTGAACCACGCCCTTCATCGGCTCTTGGCGCCAAGGCATCCACCGTACACCCTTAGTAGCTTAATTCATGTGATATGGTGAATTTGCGTCTTCTCGTTCTGTTCAGTTGTTAAGGTGCCAACCCGGTGCTTCCGCACCTTCCCGGCGATTCCTCCGCCGGCGTCTGAGGATCAACCCCTGATCCCCACACGCCGATGGGGGAGTCCCTCATCGGGACACAAAAAGCGGCCTGGTTGCGCCAGGCCGCAAAGGACCTGCACACCCCAGTACTCACGCTATCCAGATGCGAAACGATTTCGCTCTCTTGTCAATATCCCCTCGCTAAAGGTTCTCTCGTGGAGACCCCGCCTCCCAGGTGGAGATGAGCGGGCTCGAACCGCTGACCTCCTCCGTGCAAGGGAGGCGCTCTCCCAACTGAGCTACATCCCCCTGATGGTACTAGGTGGGCCATTGTGGACTTGAACCACAGACCTTTCCCTTATCAGAGGAATGCTCTAGCCGACTGAGCTAATGGCCCACGAGACGACGATTTGAGGATTTCCTCTTCGCGCTGGTCGGCACGAAGGTCAAAGGCCCATTGCAAAAGTGCACACTTTAACAACTGAGAAGTGATAGGAAAGCCCGGGTTGAGTCCAAAGGAGTTAAGTGTCGTACTTGTAGGTTTAGAATCGGCTTGGCCGATTCTCCCTAGAAAGGAGGTGATCCAGCCGCAGCTTCCGCTACAGCTACCTTGTTACGACTTCGTCCCAGTCGCCAGCCCCACCCTCGACGGCTGCCTCCCTTGCGGGTTAGCCCACCGGCTTCAGGTGTTGCCGACTCCCATGACGTGACGGGCGGTGTGTACAAGGCCCGGGAACGTATTCACCGCAGTATGGCTGACCTGCGGTTACTAGCAACTCCGACTTCATGGAGGCGGGTTGCAGCCTCCAATCCGAACTGAGGCCGGCTTTGAGGATTTGCTCCGCCTCGCGGCTTGGCATCCCATTGTACCGACCATTGTAGCGTGTGTGTAGCCCTGGACATAAAGGCCATGCTGACTTGACGTCATCCCCACCTTCCTCCAGGGTTAACCTGGCAGTCTCGCTAGACACATGTAACTAGCGACGAGGGTTGCGCTCGTTGCGGGACTTAACCCAACACCTCACGGCACGAGCTGACGACAGCCATGCAGCACCTGTGCGCGCTGCCTTGCGGCTCGTTCCCCTTTCGGTTCACTACTACGCGCATGTCAAGCCCAGGTAAGGTTCTTCGTGTAGCATCGAATTAAACCACACGCTCCGCTGCTTGTGCGGGCCCCCGTCAATTCCTTTGAGTTTTAGCCTTGCGGCCGTAGTCCCCAGGCGGGGTACTTAACGCGTTAGCTTCGGCACGGAGAGATACAATACTCCCCACACCCAGTACCCATCGTTTACGGCGTGGACTACCGGGGTATCTAATCCCGTTCGCTCCCCACGCTTTCGCGCCTCAGCGTCAGGAACAGGCCAGGGAGCCGCCTTCGCCACTGGTGTTCCTCCCGATCTCTAAGGATTTTACCCCTACACCGGGAATTCCACTCCCCTCTTCTGCCCTCAAGTGTCGCAGTATTGAACGGCGCCTCCCGGTTGAGCCGAAAGATTTCACGTCCAACTTACGACACCGCCTGCGCGCGCTTTACGCCCAGTAAATCCGGATAACGCTCGCACCCTACGTGTTACCGCGGCTGCTGGCACGTAGTCAGCCGGTGCTTCTTCCTGGGGTACCGTCCTTCCTCGTCCCCCAGAAAAGGGTTTTACGACCCGAAGGCCTTCTTCACCCACGCGGCGTTGCTGCATCAGGCTTTCGCCCATTGTGCAATATTCCTTACTGCTGCCTCCCGTAGGAGTCTGGCCCGTGTTTCAGTGCCAGTGTGGCTGATCATCCTCTCAGACCAGCTACCGATCTTCGCCTTGGTAGGCCATTACCCTACCAACTAGCTAATCGGCCGCAGGCCCCTCCCGAAGCGCCTTTCGGCTTTACTCCGACAACCGAATGCCGGAGCACATGCGGAATTAGCAACCCTTTCGGGTAGTTATTCCCCACTTCGGGGTAGGTCACCTACGTGTTACTCACCCGGACGCCACTGACCACTCCTCCGAAGAAAAGTGGTCCGTTCGACTTGCATGTATTAGGCACGCCGCCAGCGTTCATCCTGAGCCAGGATCAAACTCTCCGTAGATTCTCTTTTCAGGAATCTGACAGGACCCAATCCCGTCTGCTTTCCTATCACTCTTCAGTTGTTAAAGTGCCGCCCACTTCTTGAGGGCGAGGGTCATTATAACATAGCCCCTTGAGCCTGTCAAATCGGCCCCTCGGAGAGAAAAACTTCGCCGACGCTTCTGCATCGGCGGAGACGCACTCCAACTATCCGCTTGGATCGGCCTTCACGTCGTGTTGGTTTGCGTCCCCCGTCTTCCTCCCTATCCGATTGTCAAAACAGCCAGCCGAAATCTCTCTCGCTCGGCAATTCTATTTTACCACAATTCTCCGCACTTTGTCAAGAGGTCGTGGCGCTTTTTTTGAATTTCCTTTGCGAGGTCGCTCGGCTTTCGCGACAACGGCGCGGATAATACCACAGCCCACGCGCCTTGTCAAATTTTGCCTCGCGCCCTGAAAGCGGAGTGTGCGATCACAGCGAGTAGCGCGTTCTGGCCACCTTTATCCCCGGGTGCGCGGGCAATCTCCGCAAGGCGGTGAGGGCATCGCGGGAGGCCACGGGCGGGCCGCCGTCCTGGATACGCGCATTTCCGGTACGGTGCGCTAGAACTGTGATTGTTCCTTTGCTGAACGAAGCCACCAGCAACGCAAGCAGGGATGGGCAGGTCAGAACACGGCGCGCATCACTCGCCCGACGCGGTCAGGCGTGCGTAGAGTTCGCGGGTCTCGGGATCGGGCTCCACCTGGAGTTCGCGGGCCAAAATCTGCTCGCACAACTGGTACTGGCGTCGCACCCCGCCGATGTTGCCCTGGGCCGCGAAGCACCGCATGAGCAGGCGGTGCGCGGCCTCATCCGTGGGGTCTTCTTGCAGCCAGCGGTGCGTCAGGGCGATGGCCACCTCGTGGTTCCCCATCTGCCAGTAGTGATTGGCCACCCGCGCGATGGCCATGAGGAACAGGTCGCGCAGCGCCGTTTGCTGGTGCAGCGTCCACTCGGCGGTGATGTCCGCCAGGAAGTCGCCCTTGTAGAGCGCCACCGCCTTCTCGTAGCAGGCCAGGGCCTCGTCGGCGTCCTCGGCGGCCTGCGCCTGGCGGATGAGCGCCTGGAACTCGGTTACGTCGCAGTAGTACCCGCCCGCAGGCGCGAAGCGGTAGGTGTTGTCCTCAAACTGCACGCAGTCGTTGGTCAGAAGGCGGCGCACCCGATAGACGAGCGTGTACAGGTTGCCGTAGGATTTGTGTTCGGTGTCGCTCGGCCACAGGCTCTGGTAGATTTCATCGCGGAGGACGCCGCGGCCTTCGTTCTGCGTGGCCAGGAGGAAGATCAACTCTCGGGCCTTGCTCCACTTGGTGAGCACGGCCTCGCCATCCAACTCCACGCGGCTGCCCCCCAGCCCCAACAGGCGTATGGAGTGGGATTCCACAGGCGGGGTCGCCTCGGCGACCGCCTCCGCAGCGGCGGGCGCGGCTTCCTGGACGAAGTCGGCGACGTCCAGCCCGCTCTGGGCCGCGCGGGCCAGCAACGGCTTCGCCCAGCGCGCCAGGGCGCGCAGCGCCGTGCGGTAGCCCAGTTTGCCCGCCTGGGTCAGCGCCTCTTGCAGGCGAGCCAGCGCCTGCTCGTGCGCGCCCGTCCGTTCCAGCGCCGCGCCCAGGAGGAACACGGCGCGGGTCATGTCGCGCATGGCGCCGTTCTCCTGCAGGAGGGTTGCCGCTTTCTGGAATTCGCGAACCGCCTGCTCGGCGTCCCTGTCCAGCCATGCGAGTCCTAGCGCCGTGCTCGCCAGGCCCTGCTCGTAGGACGAACGGTGCGCTTCGGCCAGTTCGCTCGCTTGCCGCGCCAGGTCCTGCGCGCGGAGCGCCTCGCCCAGCGCCGCGTGCAGTTCCGCCTGGGCCGCGCGGATGTACATGGCCAGGAACCCCTCTTGCTTCTGGTCCAGGAGGGCGAAGGCCTTCTGGTAATGGTCCAGGGCCTCGGCGGAGTTGCCGCTGTCGCGCTCTATGTCGCCCAGGCCCGTCAGGATGTAGGCGGTCCAGCGCCCGCTTCCCGCGTCATGGGCCGCCTGCAGCGCCTGTTGCAGGGTTGCCCTGGCGCGGTCGTACTCCCCCCGATAGTAGTAGATGACGCCCATGGAGTTGAGGGTGTTGGCCAGTTCGCCTGGGTTCCTGGCGCGCTGGAGCACGGCCGCCGACTTCTCCAGTTGGGCCAGCGCCTCGTCCAGTTGCCCCATGCGCTCCAGAAAGGCCGCCAGGTCGGTGCGAGCCAGGGCCGCGTTGAACTCGCCTCCCGACAGGAGGTGCAGTTGCAGCGCCCTCTGGAGGTGCTCCACGCCGTCCTGGAGTTGGCCCATCTGGCCCAGGCAGATGCCCCAGCAGCGCTCCATCTCGGCCACGGTGGGCGTGTCCACCTGCGATGCCAAAAGCGCCGCGCGGGCGCATTGCTCGGCGCCGTCCCTGTACCGCCCCTGAAGTCGGAAGATGGTCCCCCGCTGCACCGCCACCTGCGCAAGGCCCTTCGGGTCGTGGGCCTGCTGGAAGGCGGCCTCGGCCGTGTCCAGCAGCGAAAGGGCCATGTCGGGCTGGCCGTACTGGGCGTAGGCTTTGGCCGAATGCACCAGCAGCCAGGGGTGCTGGCGCGAGATGTCGGCGGGGAGCGTTTCGTAGCACTGCATCAGCCACAGGTGCCGCCCCGACGCGATGGCGGCGCTGGCGATGCGCTCCATACGCTGGGCGGCGGCGGAGTGCTCGCCTGCGGCGAGGAGGTGCGAAATCGCCTGCGGCAGGTCGTTCTTGCCCTCCCAGTAGGCGGCCGCGCGCCGATGCAGTTCCGCAAACCGCCCAGGCTCCTCGCGTTGCAGGCGCGACACCAGGTACCCCTGGAACAGCCGATGGTACCGGTACCACTGCCCTTCCGCGCCCAGACGGTTGAGGAAAAGGTTGCGCTCCTCCAGCAGGTTCAGCATCGCCCAGGAGTTGTTGGTCTCCAAGACGGCATCGCACAGTTCGGGGGTCATGTCCTCCAGGATGGATGTCGCCAACAGGAACTCCTGCACCTTCGGGTCCTGGCGGTTGAAGACCTCGCTGGCCAGGTAGTCGTACACCGTCATGGTGCCCCTGCCGCGGATGAGGCCTTCCATCAGCCCCTGCCACAGGCTGTGCGTGGACAGCAGGATGCCCGTGATCCAGCCTTCGGTGTCCTGGGCCAGGGCGCGGGCGTCCTCGGCGCTGAGTTGCACGTCGTACATCTGGCGGACGAGCGCCTGAATCTCGTCGGGGGTGAACCGCAGGTCGTTGCTGCCCAGACCTGCCACCTGCTGCTTGCTGGCCAGCGTTACGATGGGCAGCCGCCCGGGCACGGTGCGCCCCGCCACGATGAGGCAGCAGTTCTCGGGCGCGTCCTCCAGGAAGCCCGTGATGAACCGCGTGATGGCGGTGCTCTGCTCTATGAGGTGGAAATCGTCCAGGACGATGGCAAAGTACTCGGGGATTTCGTCCAGAATCTCGTTGACCAGGCTAATCAGGAGCGGGTTCAGGCCCTCTTCGCCCAGGTCGGCCAGGCTGTCCAGCATCGCCACGGTCCGCGCGCCGAACTCGGGGAAGCGCTGCTGGATGCAGGCGATGAAGTGCTCCAGGAAGACGCGGGGTTCCTGCGCCCCGCTGTCCAGCGAGTACCAGCACACGGGGAAGTTCGTGTCGTTGGCGAAGTCCACCAGGAGCGTCGTCTTGCCGTAGCCGGCGGGGGCCGAGACGAGCAGCAGGCGCCGGTCTATGCGCGAATGCAGGAAATCTATCAGGCGTTGACGGCGCAGAAAGTCAGGGCGTCGCCGTGGGATGAGGATCTTTGTCTTCTTGACCAGACTTAGCCCTGGCATGTACGCTCCCGCCACCGCGTTCTCCTGGGGATGATTCCCGCGAGGGGAACATCCAACATTATATCACCTGAACGATAAAAATGACAAATCACGGCGGGCACACCCGACTCTAAAGGTGCCACGCACTTTTGGAAGTGCGTCGCACCCAACACGAGATGAACCCGAATCGCGGCCCTGCGCGCCGTTTGCCCTCTCGCCGTTTTCCCCTATACTTATATGGTTGCAGCGAGTTCGCAGGAGCGAGGGGAGATGTCCGCCTTCCAGTTGGTTTCGGCGTTCAAACCGACCGGCGATCAGCCCGAGGCCATCCGCAAGTTGGTGGAGGGCCTGCGCGCGGGCTATCGCGATCAGACGCTGCTCGGCGTTACCGGCTCGGGCAAGACCTACGTCATGGCCAACGTCATCGCCCAGGTCAATCGCCCCACGCTCGTCATCGCCCACAACAAGACCCTGGCCGCCCAGTTGTACGCCGAGTTCAAGGAGTTCTTCCCCAACAACGCGGTGGAGTACTTCGTCAGTTACTACGACTACTACCAGCCCGAGGCGTATCTCCCCAAGACCGACACGTACATAGAGAAGGACGCCGACATCAACGACGAGATTGAGCGCCTGCGGTTGGCCGCGACGGAGGCGCTGCTCACCCGCCGCGACGTGATCATCGTCGCCAGCGTTTCGTGCATCTACAACATCGGCTCACCCGAGGAGTACGGCCAGGACGTGGTGCGGCTGCGCGTGGGCGAATCCAAGCGGCGCGACAAAGTGCTGCGCCACCTGGTGGAAATCTACTACGACCGCAACGACGTGGCGCTGACTCGGGGCAAGTTCCGCGTGCGCGGCGACACGCTGGAAATCTTCCCCGCGTACCGCGAGACCGTGTGGCGCGTGGAGTTCTGGGGCGACACGATAGACCGCATCGTGGAGGTGGACCCCGTTACGGGCGAGGTGCTGTCGCAGCAGGAAAGCATCCAGATTTTCCCCGCCAAGCACTTCGTAACGAACAAAGAGCGCCTGGCCGCCGCGTTTGAGAGCATTGAGGCCGAGTTGCAGGAGCGCCTGGCCGAACTCCGCGCCCAGGACAAACTCCTGGAGGCGCAGCGCCTGGAGCAGCGCACCCGCTACGATTTGGAGATGCTCCGCGAGGTGGGCTACTGCTCGGGGATTGAGAACTACTCGCGCCATCTGTCGGGCCGCGCGCCTGGCCAGCAGCCCTGGACGCTCCTGGACTACTTCCCCGACGACTACCTGATGATCATAGACGAATCGCACATGACCATCCCGCAACTGCACGGGATGTACAACGGCGACCGCTCGCGCAAGGAAGTGCTGGTGGAATACGGGTTCCGACTTCCCTCGGCGCTGGACAACCGCCCCCTGAAGTTTGAGGAGTTTGAGAAGCACATCAATCAGGTCATCTACACCTCGGCCACGCCAGGCCCCTACGAACTGGCGCGCAGCGCGCAGGTGGTGGAACTCATCGTGCGACCGACGGGGCTGCTGGACCCGCGCGTGTCGGTGCGCCCGACCGAGGGCCAGGTGGACGACCTGCTGGCCGAAATCCGCAAGAGGGTGGCTAGGGGCGAGCGAGTGCTGGTAACGACGCTGACCAAGCGCATGGCCGAGGACTTGGCCGACTACATCGCCGAGATGGGCATCAAGGTGCACTACCTGCACTCCGAAATCCAGACGCTGGAGCGGGTGGAGATTCTCCGCGACCTGCGGCTGGGCGTGTACGACGTGGTGGTGGGCATCAACCTGCTGCGCGAGGGGCTTGACCTGCCCGAAGTGTCGCTGGTGGCCATCCTGGACGCGGACAAGGAAGGCTTCCTGCGCTCGGAGTGGGCGCTGATTCAGACAATGGGCCGCGCCGCCCGCCACATCAACGGCGAGGTCATCCTGTACGCCGACACCCTCACCGAGTCCATGCGGCGGGCCATTGACGAGACCAACCGCCGCCGCGCCATCCAGGAAGCGTACAACCGCGAGCACGGCGTCGTCCCCGAGAGCATCGTCAAGTCAGTGTACGACATCACCCAGCGCGTGCGCACCGCCGCCGAGACCCGCGCCGAATATGGGGCGGGCGTGGGCATCCCCAAGGACGAGGCGGCCCGAATGATCCGCGAGTTGGAGAAGCAGATGCGGGCCGCTGCCGACGCGCTGGAGTTTGAGAAGGCCGCGCTCATCCGCGACCAAATCTACGAACTGCGCCGCCAACTGGAAGACGAGTCCCTGCCCGAATGGGAACGCCCCCGAGCGGCCGCCCGAAGCCGATGGTGAACGTGCCCGCGCCCGGCTATCTGGAACTGGCGCGGCGCGGGGAACTGCCCGAACGCGTCCGCCAGGCCCGCGCCCTGCTGGCTCCCTGCGTGCTGTGCCCGCGACGCTGCGGCGTGGACCGCCTGGCGGGCGAGGTGGGGTTCTGCCGCGCGGGCGCCGACCCCGTCGTGGCGTCGTGGAACGTCCACCCCTGGGAGGAGCCGCCCATCAGCGGCACGCGCGGCTCGGGCACGATCTTCTTCAGTTACTGCACCGCGCGCTGCCGTTTCTGCCAGAACTACCCCATCAGCCAGTTGGGCGTCGGCAACCGCGTCTCGGTGGAGCGCCTGGCCGAGATGACGGTGGAACTGCAGGCTAAAGGCTGCCACAACATCAACTTCGTAACGCCGACGCATTTCGCCGCCCAGATTGTGCTGGCGCTGCCCCGTGCCGTGGAACTGGGCCTGCGCATCCCCCTCGTGTACAACACCAGCGGCTACGATTCGCTGGAGACGCTGCGCTTGCTGGACGGCATCGTGGACATCTACCTGCCCGACGCCAAGTACGCGGACGACGACGTGGCGCGGCGACTTTCGGGCTTCGTCGGCTACGTGGAGGCCGACCGCGCGGCGCTGAAGGAGATCTTCCGCCAGGTGGGCGATGAACTCGTGCTGGACGAGGAGGGCATCGCCCGTCGCGGGATGATCATCCGCCATCTGGTGCTTCCAGGCGGCCTGGCCCAGAGCGCCGAGGTGTTCCGCTGGATCGCCCGCGAACTGTCGCCCAACGTCCACGTGAGCGTCATGAGCCAATACTTCCCGGCGTACCGGGTGCTGGACGACCCGGTGCTGGGGCGCAAGGTCTCGCCCGACGAGTATTTGGAGGCCGTGGAGGCTTTTGAGCAGGCCGGGCTGCAAAACGGCTGGTTCCAGGAGCAGGAAGACGCCTGCGACGACGTGTGAATGGCCGCGCGCGTGGCGCGGCCGGGCTGCAGGTCTGCTATAATATCCGCAAACGCCGGAGGGGCTGCATGAGCGAAACCCATACGAGACCGAGGCCGACCGTCGCCCTGCCCACGTTTCCGCAAGGGGTTCCCCTGGCGTGGGCCGTGCTCTGCGGGGCAGTATCCGCCGTAGGGGCGCGCTGGACGTGGCCGCTCGTCGGGCGGCTGCTGGCCGCCGTGCTGCTCGCGGAGTTCGTGTGGCGCTGGGTCGTGTGGCTGCTGGTGCAGGGGGAGGGACAGCGTCCGCCGGTGGCTTCCCGCGCCCCGCTGTTCACCCTGCCCTACGCGCAGCCCGACTCGCCCGCGCGGCGGTTCGCGGCCTGGCTGTCGGGGGCGCTGCGGGTGCTGTGGAGCGTATGGGTGTCGCCGCGGGGATTGCGCGCGCGGACGGTTGGCGCGCTCGCGCTCGTGGGCCTGTTTCTGTCGCTGGGCCTGGGCGCGCCGGCCGCGTGGGCAGGGGTGCTCATCCTGGCGCTGGCGCTGGCCGCCGGGTTGGGGCTGCGCGCGTCGCCGGCCGCCGAGGTCTGGGCGCCCGGGGCGCTGGTGGCGCTGGCCTGGGCCGCGGGCGCCACGACCGCCGCCGGGCAGGTGAGCCTGCGTCTCGCCGTCGCGCTCGCCTACGGCCTAGCCGCGGCGGGGTTGGCGGCGCTGGATCGCGGCCTGGCCTGGGGCAGGGGCGTCTTCCTGGCCGGGATCATCGCGTCCGACCTGGCGCTCGTCGCCTTCCGACTGGCGCTCCCCGCGATTCTGCTCGCCTTTGTCGCCGTGGCGGCCTGCGCGATCCTGTTGCCGTCCCCGTCGGCGACGCCCGGGCCGGCCAGGGCGGTGCGCCCGCTGCTGTGGGTGAGCATGGCGGGCGCGGCGCTGGCGCTGGGGCTGTAGGGGACCGCGGGGTTGCAACCGCGAATAACACGAATCCACGCGAATGAAATAGACCCCAAGGGTCTCGGAGACCCTTGGGGTCTTCAACGCCAGCCCGACGGCGCACCTCACCCCCAGCCTTCGGCATCCCCCTCGCCGCGGGCAGGGGGAATGAGGATGTGAGGTCGGCATGCCGCGCGGGGCTAACCCCCCGCGCTGAGGGAACAAAGCCCCCTCGGGGGCTAACCCCAGCCCGCAGGGCCTCGCCCCTTCAGCCCGCTGCTTCAGCGTCGGGCGTGGCGGCGCACCTCACCCCCGGCCTTCGGCCACCCCTGAACCGCCGGCGGAGAGGGGGAATGAGGAGGTGAGGTCGGCATGCCCGCGGGGGCGGGCTGTCCCCTCTCCCGCCGGCAGGGGGCAGGGTGAGGGCTACCGTTCGCGATTTGACACGCCGATTCTCTCTGCGTACAATGTGAACGAACGCTCGTTCATGCGGAGGCGCGTCCATGGACCGTCGTGCGACCGTCGCCAGGGGCGAACGAACCCGGCAGGCCATCCTGGCCGCCGCCAAAGACCTGTTCATCCGCCAGGGCTACGCCGCGACCACCATGCGCCAGGTTGCGCGGGCTTCGGGCATCACTGTGGCCGCCATCTACAACCACTTCCCCGGCAAGGAGGCGCTCTTTGACGCCGTGCTCCGTCAGGCGGCCCCGCTGGACGAGATAGAGCAACTCCTGACCCCGCCGGAGGGCGGCACCGCCGAGGCTGTCCTGGCCGACCTGTTCCATGGCGCGCTGGACCTCCTTGCCGCGCACCAGGACTACCTGGCCCTCGCGCTGATTGACGCCCAGGAGCGGGGCGGCGCGACGCTGTCCACCCTCATCCCGATGGTGTTCCCGCGGTTCATGGTGCTGCACGATGCGCTGGCCCGCGCCGACGCCGCCCGCCTGCGCGATGTCCCGCCCTTCGTGTTCAACCGCGCGCTGATCTGCCTTCTCGTCGGGTACGCCCTCACCGAGCGCATTCTCAAGCCGCGGGCCGTCCTCAACCTGCCCGACACCGACTGGGCCGCAGCCCTGGCCGACGTGTTCATGCACGGCGTGCTGCAAGACGAGAACGCAGGCGACGCGCGGAAGCCGACATGATACGCAACTCCCGTGCCGTTGGCGGCCATCCTCACTTTCGCAAGGAGCAGGGGCATATGGATGTCATTGTGGAGACAAGCGGCATTCGCAAGCACTTCGGGCCGGTCCGCGCCGTGGATGGCGTGGACATGGCGGTGCGCACGGGCGAAATCTACGGTCTCCTCGGGCCGAACGGCTCGGGCAAGACCACCCTCATCCGCCTCCTCGTGGGCCTGCTGCGGCCTTCCGGCGGCAGCGCGCGCGTCCTGGGGCGCGCCGTGCCCGACAAGGCCATCCTGGCGCAGGTGGGCTACATGCCGCAGGCGAACGCCCTGTACGAGGACCTGACCGTGCGCGAAAACATCGCCTTTTTCGGCGAGATGTGCGGGGGCGTCTCCCGACACAGGGTGGACGAACTCATCGCCCTGGTGGACTTGAGCGACCGCGCCGACAGCCTCGTCCGCACCCTGTCGGGCGGGATGCGGCAGCGGACTTCGCTGGCCTGCGCGCTCGTCCACAAGCCGCGCCTCCTCCTGCTGGACGAGCCGACCGTCGGCGTGGACCCGCAACTGCGCGTGGCCTTCTGGGACTACTTCCGCCAACTGGCCCGAGACGGCGCTACGCTTATCGTCTCCAGCCACGTGATGGATGAGGCCGAGCGGTGCGACCGCCTGGGATTCATGCGCCAAGGGCGGCTTCTGGCCGAGGGGACGGCCAGCGACCTGCGCGAGAAGGCCGGCGCCGATACCCTGGAGGAGGCTTTCATCCGCTTCGCCGAGCGGGGCCTGGAAGGAGGACAGCCATGAGCGCCAGACGCATCTTCGCCATCGCCCGCCGCGTCATGCGGCAGATTCTCCGCGACCACCGGACGGTGGGACTGCTCCTCGTGGTGCCCACCGTGCTGCTGACGCTGGGCGCGATCTTGTTCCGGGCCGAGCCTGCGCCCATGTCCCTCGGCATCGCCAACCGCGACCAGCCCGTGGCCGTGCCCATGGCGGCGCGCCCCATCGCCATCGGCGAGCAGATCGCCGCCCAACTCGCCGCCGACGGCATGTTCCGGGTCCGAGATGTGAGCGAGGGGGAAGCCGACGCCCTTTTGCGCGATGGTTCCGTGCAGGGCGTTCTCGTCTTCGCGCCCGATTTCTCCGCGCAGTTCGTCCGGAATCGGAAGGTGGTGCTGGACTTGCGCCTGGAGGGATCCAACCCCGGACGCAGCGCCGCCATTGCCGCGCGCGTAACGCAGGCCGCCATCCGCGCCCTGGCCGGCATGGCCGCGGGCGGCTCCCAGGGCGCGGAACCGCCCGTAACCCTCAACGCCACCTACCTCTACGCCGGCCCTCAGTTTGACACGTTGGACTTCGTCGCGCCGGTGTTCCTGGGGTTCCTGGCGCTGTTCTTCGTGTTCCTGCTCACGTGCGTCTCGTTTCTGCGCGAGCGGGCGCAGGCCACCATGGAGCGCCTGCTGGCTACGCCGGCGAGCCGCGCCGAAATCGTCCTGGGCTACATGGGCGGGCTTGGGCTGTTCGCCCTGCTGCAGGTAACCGTCATCCTGTGCTTCACCATCTGGGTGCTGAAGATTCACTATCTGGGGAGCCTGGCGCTGCTGTTTCTGGTGATCGCGCTGCTGGCGGTGGTGGCGGTGAGCCTGGGGATTCTGGCGTCGGCGTTCGCCCGCAACGAGTTCCAGGTGGTGCAGTTCATCCCGCTGGTCATCTTCCCGCAGGTGTTGCTGGGCGGGACGATCTGGGCCGTGGAGGAGATGCCGTCGTACCTGCAGCCGTTCGCGTATGTAGTGCCGCTGACCTACGCCAACCGCGCCCTGCGCGACGTGATGCTGAAGGGCTGGCGCCTTGGCGACATCTGGCCGAACCTGCTGATTCTGGCCGCGTTCGCCGTTGTGCTCACGCTGCTCGGGGTGCGCACGATGCGCCGCGACGTGGCGTAGCGCGGGATCTCACGCCGGCGCGCCGAACGCATCGGGCGCGGTGTCGCTGAGGGTGTACGCCCAAAACAGCGCCACCTCGCCCGTCTCCAGGTCGCGGTTGGTGTAGTATTCCTCGCGGATGCCCACCAGCCGACAGCCCAGCCGCCGGTAGAATCGGCACGCGGGGACGTTATTGGTCTGCGTCTCCACGACGATGGAGCGCAGGTTCCGGTCGCGCGCCCAGGCCACGCCCCGCTCAAACAGCGCCCGTCCCAACCCGCGCCCGCGGTGCGCCACGTCCACCCGCAGGTTCCACAGGAAGCCGGTGTTGTTCCACCTGATGATCTCCAAATCCAGCAGTCCCACCAGCCGCCCCCCGGCCTCGGCCACCAACACCAGGCAATCGGGCCGACGGGCGCGCGCCGCGATCTCGGCCACATCCTCCGGCGTGAAGTCATAGGCCGCGCCCTTGTCGTACGGCTCGGCCAGCACCACCTCCTCCAGCCGCCAGCCGACTTCCAGGCCCTGGCCCGTCTTGTGGACGCGCAGCACCGTCGGGGATACAAACGTGGGGTTGATCTCGGTCAGGCGGTTGGCGTCAGAATGGCGGAATCCACGTATCGCCCAGGAACCCAAAGGCATCCTCCTCGCTCACGGAGGCGGCGGTAGCCCGGTCGCTCATGGCCACGCGGCAGGCCCTCAGGAACTGCATCGCCTCGGCCAGCAGCGGACGCAGGGCGCAGCGTTCCGCGCCCTCGGGCAGCATCCGGTAGTGTTCCATGACCAGCGTCAGGCGGTAGTAGAACAGGCCGAACTCCAACCACTGCAGCCGGTGCGGGCAGGCGTCCAGCCCCAGGTACTGCGCGACCTGCCGCCGAACGAGCGCACGCCTGAACGTGGCCCACTCGCGCTCGGTGTCTATGCGGAATTCGGGATAAACCTTGCCTGACCATGCCATGAGCGCAGTGTAGCAGACAACGCGCGGCTGTCAAGTGCAACTGGCGTTGGGCTTACGGCATCCACGAATAACACGAATCCACACGAAGGGAATTGCGCCCGACGGCGTCCCGACCTCACCCCCTCGTTCCCCCCGTGCGGAGAGGGGGAAGCCGAAGGCTGGGGGTGAGGTGCGAAGCCTGCGGGCTAGGGGCAAGTTCGCGTCCATTCGCGTGGATTCGCGGTTCCCCGTCGCCCTACGCGGGCGTGCCGACCTCACCTCCTCGTGGGGAAGCCGAAGGCTGGGGGGAGGTGCGAAACCTGCGGGCCAGGGGCGGATTCGCGTCCATTCGCGTGGATTCGCGGTTCCCCGTCGCCC
>Ga0067045_1028714_pt1 | contig 28632 bp, 22 predicted proteins | sample TerdegcTABiofilm_FD_59184 | JGI IMG/M metagenome (GOLD analysis project Ga0067045, IMG submission 59184) | Combined Assembly of (Gp0054472, Gp0054536) Wastewater bioreactor microbial communities from Singapore -Terephthalate degrading...
GTTTCCGGTATATCTGGTACACCTCTTAAAACAATAATAAAAGAAATATTTCCTATGCTTCTTGTGCTAATAATTGTTCTTTTTATGGTTACTTATATTCCCGAAATTGTATTGTTTATTCCTCGTTCTGTTGGATGGTAAATAAACTTCTATGTAGCAAATATTGAAGATGGGAAAATATAACTAAGTAAATAATTAGTACAGGTGATAAATTGAAAGCCAAAGAGCGAATTTTGAAAGCTATTTCTGGAAAAGTACCAGACCGGGTTCCCTCAGTTCCCAAAATTTGGGTTGATTTAGCAGCCCAAATTTTGGATATTTCCTTAGTAGAGGTAATTCAGAATCCACAAACTGCACTTCAAGTCATTGTTAATGCGGCCATTTTAGCCAAAGCAGATGGTGCACGCCAGTTTCATTTTCCAGAAAGGAAAGTAATAACAAAAAATGATAAATTTTTTGAGTATAATAAAAAAGGTACTATCATAGGGGAAATAGATATATTGGGTGGGTTAATGACTAGACTTTCTGATAATAAGTATTTAGATTTATCCAATCCTTATCATATGGCATTTCAACATTTTTGGACTCCCCTGGAGCCTTTAATTAAAAATAAAGAAGATATTGAGAAAATTGTTATTCCCGATAGAGTTTTTTATCAACAGTGTGGTTGTTGGGAAAGACAAAAACAGGTTCTAAAGGAAACCGGGGACCGGATTTATTTGATAGGGGATTGTGGTTCGGCAACATTAGCATTTTACGTTGATTTATGTGGTTATCAAAAGGCGTTGATGGATTTGATTGATAACCCTAGTCTGGTGCATGCAACAATGGAGAAGGGGGTAGCTGTTGCTGTTGAGAAGGGAAAATTTAACATTGATCTGGGTTTTCGGATTTTGAGATTAAATGATTCTGTTGCCAATATGTCAGTAATTTCTCCCGATCTCTGGCGAGAATTTATTTTTCCTCATATTAAAGATGTTTGTACAGAATTACATCATTATTGTTCTGAGGTGAAAATTTACTGTCACATTTGTGGTAATATCTTGCCTATTTTAGAAGATTTGGTAAATACAGGATTAGATTGCATAGGTCCCTTAGATCCCTTAGGCAATTTCAATCCTGGTCAGGTCAGAGATATTGTTGGTGATAGGGTAAGCTTAATGGGAGGTGTAAATACATTATCTTTTATTAATTGTTCAGCTGACGAAATAATGAAAGAGGCCAGGCAATGTATGATTCAAGCTGGTCCGAAAGGCGGTTATATTCTTAGTTCAGGATGTGTTATTCCTCGAGGAGTAAATATAGAAAATTTATTGGCTCTTAATAAAGCAGTTCTTAAATATGGTTGTTACCAGGAGGGAAGACTTAAGGAGATAGAATGTTAAAATTAAGAAGTTATATACCAATTGGAGCACCGGCAAGAAGGGAAGTTACTGATGGTACAGAGTCGGATATGAGAGTATCACTTGGTTTTGTTCCCGGTTGGTATCATGAGCGATGTGGAGTTGATTTCTCTGAAAAGTGGCATAAAGATCCCCTTTATCGCTATGAAAGTTTGGTAAAAATGAAGAAAGAGCTATGCCATAGATTTCCTTCAGTCTCTTATTGGAATGAGGATAATAGAGATGATTTAGCAACTATTTCTGGATGTTACGGGGCTTATGTTGTTCCTATGGTATTTGGATTTCCTTTGATATATGGGGAAGATAGATGGCCAGAAATTGATAATAAAAAAAAGAAATTATCGATTGAAGAAATCGAAAAGTTAGATGTTAATAAAGTACTTTCTAGCTACCTCTTAGAAGAAATTTTTCATCAAATGGATATAATCGAAGCAGAGTGGGGTAAAATACATGGATATTTAAACTGGCAAGGAGTACTCAACAATGCCTTTCATTTAAGAGGAGAAGATATTTTTACTGATTTTTATGATAGACCTAATCTGGTTCATCACTTCTTTTCTATAATTAGTGATCTGATGGTTAGATTAGCGCAAAGAGTCCAGAGAAGACAAAGGGAATCCGGGTTTTATGTTAATCATTTTTGTGTGAGTAATTGTACGGTTAATATGGTATCACCACAAATTTATAGAGAATTTCTATTACCTTATGATAAGAAGATTGCAGAAAGTTTTGAAAGGTTTGGTGTACATACTTGTAACTGGGATGTTACTCCTTATTTAGAAGAAATAAAAAAATTACCTAAAGTTGGTTATCTGGATATGGGGATAATGTCTGATCTTAAAAAAGTTAAAAAGATGTTTCCTGATACTAGAAGAGCAGTAATGTATTCACCAGTGCGATTACAGGAGGTGAGCTTGAATGAACTTAAGAAAGATATGGAAAAAATATATATAGAATTGTCCCCTTGTGATATTGTTATGGCTGATGTTCAAGCTACAACCGATGATGAAAGAGTAAACGAACTATTGCAAATATGTAAGAATTTAGAATTAAGAAAAGAATAAAATAAAGCAATTAAATTAAAATAAAGTTATAGGATAGGGAAATAGCTTAAAAATCCCTTATCTAGATTAAGATTTAAATAAGAGATATAGTAAATATCGAAGATAAAGGAGTAAAATTAATAATCAATATTATGGAAAAGAAAAGATTAGAAGGTGTTATTCTGGCTTCGATTTTATTGGTAAGTGAGAAAGGTAAAATTAATTTTAATTTTTTGAAAAAATAGATAAATTATCTTATTTCAGCAGGCATAAACAGTCTATTTGTAAATGGAACAACAGGTGAGAGAGCTTGGTTAACTATTGAAGAAAAACTAGATGTATTTAAATTGATGAAAGAAATAAACAAAGAGAAGGTTTTTCTTCGTATAGCTTGTCTTCAATCTTCTATAAAAATAGTAATTAATGGAGTTTAAAATTGTTGAAAAATATAGTCCAGATTATATTGCTGCAGTAACTCCTTATTATTATAGTGTTCCACAAGAAGCAATTATGGAACATTTTAAAAAAAATTGCTCATTACAGTTCAGAGCCGTTAATTATATATAATATCCCTCAATGTACCCATAATAAAATAGAACTGAATACAGTATTAGAACTTGCCAAAGAAGAAAATATTGCTGGTATTAAAGATAGTTCGGGAGATTTTATATCTTTTACGAGAGGAATATATACATCTATTTCTAAATCTTTTTCCTGGATTCAAGGGGAGGAATATTTGGACGGGCTTTCTTTTAAAATCGGAGCTGACGGAGTAGTTGCGGGTCTGGGAAATGTATTCATAGAACCATATATTCAAATGTATAAAGAAGTAAAAAAAGGAAATTATCAAGAAATTAATGAAATTCAAGGGAAAATTAATAAATTATATGAAATAATAAATGTCACCAGAGGTAAAGCCATCCTGGCAATTAAAGCTGGAACAGTATTAATAGGAAGAAGCAGTAAATGGATGAAAACAGTGAATATGAGTCTAAACAATGACGAGACAAAAAATAAAAGAGACACTCCTTACCCTTAATTTAACTATAAGTAGGTAAAGACTAATAAAATAATGTAGAGAAATATTAATTTAATTATATAGCATAATGGGATAACGTACAAATACAGTTACAGTTTGACAATATGTCATATTAATGTTATATTTTAGGCATAAAAAAATTTAATAGTAGATGCTCGTATAAACTCTTGAATATGGCAAGAGTGTCTCTACCAAGTGACCGTAAATCACAATAGGCTACGAGTGGAAGTGCATCTTAGGGATTCACTTATTCGGAATAAATATTATAATCAGGACTAATATTTGAAGCATGAAGTTCAGAATAAGGTTAGAACCAAGTGGTGCAAAGTATAATAATTATACTACACCGGAGGGCTAAAAGCCCAGGCGGAGAGGTTCCACTCTGAGAGATGGAATTTTTAAAGCCTGGGTTTTTTATTTGTTTATAATCTTATTAGATTAGTAAGCTAGAATAGGGATGAGGAGGTGAACAATAAAGAAGATGGATAAAGAAGTTGCTATCATAATAGCTAGCTTGTCTGATCAGGAGGCGATGAATAAGGCAGTGGACATACTGAATGAATTAGGTATTTCTTATGAGATAAAAGTTCTTTCCGCACATCGAACTCCTGATTTATTATTAGAATATATTGATCAAATTGAAAAGAGAGGATTTAAAATTATCATTGCTGGAGCAGGAGGTGCCGCTCACCTTCCTGGAGTGATTGCCTCTAGAACAATTTTACCGGTCATTGGAGTACCTATGGAAACAAAAACCCTGGGAGGGCTTGACTCTTTATTATCTATAGTACAGATGCCTGCAGGTATACCAGTTGCTACTGTGGGGATAGGAAATACTAGCAATGCAGGACTTATGGCTGCCCATATTTTAGCTCTAGAAAATTCTGAAATAAGAAAAAGACTTAGGGATTATAGAAAAAATATGGTTAAAGAAATAAAGAATATTTCAATTTCCTAAAATGGAAAAATTAAAAAGATTTTATAGACTGGAAAGGAATTACTAATGGTCAATCATCAACAAGAAGAAAGAAATTTAAAAAATATTCTTAAGAAAAATAATCTTAATGAGGTCGAATACAAAAAAATTGTGGAGACTTTAAAGAGAGAACCCAATGATGTAGAGCTGGGGCTTTATTCAGCTATGTGGTCAGAACATTGTAGTTATAAGAGTTCAAAACCATTATTAAGTATTTTCCCTACCCAAGGAGAATGGATTATTTTTGGACCAGGAGAGAATGCTGGGGCTATTGACATTGGAGAAGGTTTAGCTTTAGTAATGAAGATTGAAAGCCATAACCATCCTTCAGCTATTGATCCTTTCCATGGGGCAGCTACTGGTTCAGGAGGAGTGGTGAGGGATATTCTAGCTATGGGAGCTCGCCCTATTGCTCTCTTAGATTCACTTCGCTTTGGTAATTTAGAGGATCCTCACGTAAAGTATTTAGTTGAGAAAGTTACAGAAGGTTTAGCCTTTTATGGAAATGGTATCGAAGTTCCAATTATTAGTGGAGAAACTTATTTTTTAGATTGTTATCGGGATAATCCTTTGGTAAATGCCATGTGTATTGGCTTAGTAAAAAAGGAAGATATTGTAGTAGCTGTAGCTAAAGGGGTGGACAATCTAGTGATTTTAGCTGGAGAAAAGACTAGTAGAGATGGGGTGGGTAGCGCAAGTTTTGCCTCCCAAGAATTAGAAGGAGAGAAACAGAAGATAGAATATCCTCTTATTCCTCAGGGTAATCCGTTTTTAGAGAAAAAACTAATTGAAGCCTGTTTGGAAGTAGTGCAAAAAAAGCTCATCGTGGGAATGCAGGATTTGGGAGCGGCTGGGCTGATCTGCTCAACCTGCGAAATGGCGAGCAAAGGAGATTGCGGAATAGAGCTTGATTTATCTTTAGTTCATCGGAAGGAAGAAGAGATAACTCCCAAAGAAATCATGCTTTCAGAAACTCAGGAAAGAATGTTATTAATTGCTGAAAAAGAAAAAAAAGAAGAGATTGGGAAAATATTTGAAAAATATGGTGTAGATTATACCGTAATTGGGAAGGTAACTTCTGACGGGATTTTACGATTAAAAGAAGGAGAAAAAATAGTAGGAGAAGTCCCCGCAAAATCTTTAGCGGAAGGTGTTCCTATCCGTTATTATCGGGGTAGAATTTTAGACAAATGGGAAGAAATACAAAGATTAGATCTGGAGAGCATCCCCTTACCAGAGGATTATAATCAAGTATTATTAAGAATACTGGCTTCTCCAAATATTTGCAGTAAGGAGTGGGTATATAAAGATAATAAGAAGATTAGCGTAGATGGAACTGAAGTTATTATGTTCCCGGGGGATGATGCTGGAGTTATGAAGATTAAAGGTAGTAAAAGAGGTTTTGCTTTTACTGTAGATGGTAATGGAAGATATTGTTATCTTCAACCCTTTACTGGAGGAGAAATTGCTGTGGGGGAAGCTGCTCGGAATCTTTCTTGTAAAGGGGCTCTACCTTTGGCGGTAACGGATAATCTTAATTTTGGAAATCCAGAAAAAGAAGAGATATTCTGGCAATTAGAAGAAGCAGTAAAAGGAATTAGCGAAGCCTGTGCAGCGTTAGAAATTCCGGTTATTAGTGGTAATGTTAGTTTGTACAATGAGATTAATGGAGAAGCCATTTATCCGACTCCGATAATTGGCATGGCTGGAATTATTGAAGATTGCGATCAATTTTGCTCCATGTCCTTTAAAAAGGAAGGGGATTTAATTGTTTTAATCGGAAGAAATAGAGAAGAATTAGGGGGAAGTGAATATTTAAAACTTTTTCATAATCTAGAAAGGGGATTACCACCCCAAATGGACTTAACCTTAGAAAAATTAGTTCAGGATACCTGCAGGGAAAGTATTCAGGCTGGCTTAATCTCTTCAGCACATGATTGTGCTGAGGGAGGGTTGGCAGTAGCTTTAGCCGAATGTTGTCTGGGCGGAAAAATAGGAGCAGAAATAGAATTGGAAAGCAATCAGATTAGAAATGATGCTCTACTTTTTGGTGAAACTCAGTCAAGAATTATAGTTTCTCTAAATGAAAAAAAATTATCTTCTTTACAAGAAATTGCTCATAAATATGAAGTGCCCCTTCAGGTGTTAGGAAGAGTGAAGGGGGATTTTTTAAAAATTAATAATTTAATTAATATAGAAGTCGAAAAACTAAGAAAAGCTTGGGAAAGGAATAAAGATTGATGCGGGAAGAATGTGGGATATTTGGAATTATTAGCAAAGATGGTTCGGTTGATGTTACTCGGATAACCTATCTTTCGTTATATGCTCTTCAGCATCGGGGACAGGAGAGTGCGGGAATTGCCGTTTCTGATGGAAAGAAATTATTGGTCTATAAAGATTTAGGATTGGTTTCAGAAGTATTTAATGAAGAAAGATTAATATCTTTAGAGGGTGATTGTGCCATTGGACAGGTAAGGTATTCGATTAATAGTGTGAATACTTGGGAAAATAGCCAGCCTCTTTTAGCGAAGTTTAAAGGGGGAATTTTTTCTTTGGCTCATAATGGTAGCTTGACCAATCTGGAAGAATTGAAATTAAAATTGGCAGGGAAAAATATTCAAAGTAATTCTTGTACAGATGGCGAAATAATCTGTAATTTAATAAAGACTACCCCTCAAGAAGACATTGAAGAAAACCTTAAGGTAGTAGCTCGTCAATTAAAAGGGGCTTTTTCAATGATAATAATGACGGAAGATAAACTGATAGGGCTAAAAGATCCTTTCGGTTTTCGCCCACTTGCCCTAGGAAAAATGAAAAGTTCCTATATATTTTCTTCTGAAACCTGTGCCTTTAACCTTATTGGAGCTCAATTAATCAGAGAATTAGAACCAGGTGAAATAGTGATGATAGACCGAGAGAGCATAAAATCAAACAAGATAATTTCTACTAATCAAAGAAGGGCTTTTTGTATGTTTGAATTTATTTATTTTGCTCGTCCAGATAGCAATATCTATGGTGAAAATGTGGCCTTATGCCGTCAGAGGATGGGTCAGATATTAGCCCAGGAATATCCTGTAGAAGCAGATATAGTTGTCCCGATACCAGATTCGGGAATTTCTGCTGCCATTGGTTATGCGATTCAATCAGGTATTCCTTATGAGGAGGGATTAATAAAAAATCGCTATATTGGCAGGACCTTCATTCAACCGGAACAGTTAATTCGCGATTTTGGGGTAAGGATTAAACTTTCTCCTCTTCAGGAGATACTGTGGGATAAAAGAGTGGTTTTAGTAGATGATTCAATAGTTAGAGGTACTACTATCCAAAAGATTGTAAGGCTTGTGCGCCAAGCTGGAGCCAGAGAAGTTCACATTCGAATAAGCTCGCCACCAGTTAGATGGCCATGTTTTTATGGAATAGATACTCCTAATCAAAAGGATTTATGGGCAGCAAATCATAATCAGGAAGAAATAAGAAAATGGTTAGGAGCGGATACCCTTGGTTATATCAGTATAGAAGGGCTATGTAGTGTTTTTAAGAAAATTTCTGTTAATGATTTCTGTTTAGCTTGTTTTAGTGGAGAGTATCCAGTATAAAAACCAATATGTTTATAGTAAATGTATTAAATAATATATATAGGGGGAGAAGAAAGCAAGACTAGTTATATTTTATTTATCTTATTAGTTTAAGAATAGATTAGAGAAAGGGGAAAGGAAAATTTTATAAATGGGTATATCTTATAAAGACGCTGGAGTGGATATCCATCTAGCTAATCGGATATTGAAAGAAGTAAAACCACTGATTAGAGATACTTCTATCTCAGGCGTAATAAGTGAAATTGGTGGATTTAGTGGATTATTCGATCTATCCGGTCAACATTATAATGAACCAGTATTAGTATCCAGTACTGATGGGGTGGGAACTAAATTAAAAATTGCTTTTGAGTTGAATAAACATGATACAGTAGGTCTAGATTTAGTAGCTATGTCGGTTAATGATATTATTACCTGTGGAGCTAAACCTTTATTTTTTCTAGACTACATTTCTACAGGCAAGATATCTAAACAAGTGGTGATCAATATAATTGAAGGAATTGTGGAAGGATGTAAGATAGCTGGGTGTGCCTTATTAGGTGGAGAGACTGCGGAAATGCCAGGTCTTTATAAAGATGGAGAATATGATTTAGCAGGTTTTGTTCTGGGAATTGTGGAAAGAAGCAAAATAATAGATGGTAGAAATATTAGTCCAGGAGATGTAGTTATTGGGATTTCTTCCAGTGGGCTACATAGTAATGGTTTTTCTCTGGTGAGGAAGGTTTTATTGAAGGATAAAGGATACGGCTTAGAAGATAGGTTGCCTGGTTGTGAAAAAACCTTAGGAGAAGAATTGCTTACTCCCACCAGGATATATATAAGACCAGTATTACATTTATTAGAAAAATATGAAATTCTGGGTATAGCCCATATTACTGGAGGAGGTTTAGTAGAAAATATCCCCCGGATTTTGCCAGAAGGGATTTCTGTAAGGATTAATAAAGAAAGCTGGCCCAAACCTTCGATTTTTTCTTTGCTGCAAAAGGAGGGAGAAATATCCGAGGAGGAAATGTTTTTAGTCTTTAATATGGGGATAGGGATGGTTTTAATAGCGCATTCAGGGGAAACTTCAGCAGTCTTGAATACACTAGAGGAATTAGATTACCAATCATATATCATTGGCGAAGCAATCAAAGGAAAAAGAAAAGTCATAATGTAAAAAAAGGTGCCTGGCACCTTTTTTTACATTATGAGAGGGGAAGAGACTATGATTAATATTGGGGTGTTAGTTTCGGGCAGAGGAACTAACCTGCAGGCCATAATAGATGCAATCAAGGAAGGTAAGATTGAGGGTAAGATTTCCGTGGTGATTAGCGATAACCAAGATGCCTATGCTTTAAAGAGAGCAAGAGAAAATAACCTTGAAACTCGCTATATAGATTTCAAAAGTTTTAAAACCCGAGAAGATTATGATAAAAAGATAGAAGAATATTTAAGAGAGAAAGATGTAGATTTGGTAGTTCTAGCGGGGTATATGAAAATTTTAAGTCCTTATTTTATTAAGGTATTTCAAAATAGAATTATCAATATTCATCCTGCTCTACTTCCATCTTTCCCGGGATTGCATGCTCAGAGACAAGCTATAGAATATGGAGTGAAAATTTCAGGATGCACTGTTCATTTTGTAGATAAAGGGATAGATGCTGGCCCTATTATTTTACAAAAAGCTGTAGAAGTAAGTGATATGGATAATGAAAAATCTTTAGAAGAAAAAATTCTTCAAGAAGAACATCAAATTTTAATTCAGGCAATTCAATTATTTGCTCAGGGAAGATTGATTATTAAAGGGAGAAGAGTTCTTATCAAAGAACTAGATTAAAAAATGAAGATATTAGTAGTAGGTGGCGGCGGTAGAGAACATGCTCTAATATGGAAACTCAAACAAAGTGCGAAAGTTTCCCAGATTTATTGCGCTCCGGGTAATGCTGGAATTTCAAGAATAGCATCGTGTCTGGAAATTAACCTGAAAAATATTCCTGCTTTAGTAGATTTTGCCAGAAAGGAGAAGATTGATTTTACAATAGTTGGACCAGAATTACCTTTAGCGGAGGGGATAGTAAATGATTTTATTCAAGAGGGTTTGAAGATAATTGGACCTACCAGGGAAGCAGCAGAAATTGAATCGAGCAAGGTTTTTGCCAAATATTTAATGAAAAAATATAACCTCCCGACTGCAAATTACGCAGCATTTAATGATCTAGAAAAGGCACTGATATTTTTACGTGATCAAAATTTCCCCCTGGTAATAAAAGCGGATGGATTAGCAGCAGGGAAGGGGGTATTTATAGTAGAGAATTGGTTACAAGCGAGTGAGGTCTTAAATTCTTTAATGAAACAAAAAAGACTTGGCCATGCAGGTAATCAAGTGGTTATTGAGGAATTTTTGAAGGGGGAAGAGGTTTCTATTCTTTCATTTTGTGATGGCAAAACCGTTGTACCAATGGTGTCTTCTCAAGATTATAAAAAGATAGAAGAAAATGACCAGGGACCAAATACCGGTGGAATGGGGGCATATTCTCCCTGCCCTTTTTATAACGAAGAGTTAAATCAAATAGTTTTAGAAAAAATATTAAAGCCCATCTTGCGAGGATTAAAAGAAGAAGGAAGAGAATATAAAGGAATTCTTTATGCTGGTCTAATTTTAACTAAAGATGGACCAAAAGTTTTAGAGTTTAATGCGCGCTTTGGAGATCCAGAAACTCAAGTCGTATTACCGAGGCTGAAGACAGATTTAATGGACATATTTGAAGCTATAATTGAGGGTAATCTGGATAGGATTAAGATTGAATGGAAAGAGAATGCAACTGTATGTGTGGTGGTTGCTTCTAAGGGCTATCCAGAAAAATACTTTACCGGGGAAGCAATTGGTGGTTTAGAAAAGTTAGATGGAATGAACAACCTTATGGTTTTTCATTCCGGTACCAAGCTACAAGAAGATAAGGTTGTGACTGCCGGGGGAAGAGTTTTGGGGGTGACTGCCTGGGAGGAGAGTATCTTTAAAGCAAGAAACCGAGTATATGAGGGGATAAAGGAAGTTAATTTTAGAAATATGTATTACCGAAAGGATATTGCCCTAAAAGCTATTTTGTAAATCAAAGAGGAGAAAAAGATAGATGACTAAAATAAAACGTGCTCTGATTAGTGTATCTGACAAAGTAGGAATTATTGAGTTTGTTAAGGGTCTAGAAAAAATGGGGATAGAAATTATTTCTACTGTAGGGACAGCAAAATTATTAGCCGGATCCGGATTAAAAGTAAAACTTATTTCTGAGATAACCAATTTCCCTGAAATATTAGATGGACGAGTAAAGACTCTTCATCCTGTAATTTTTGGAGGTATACTGGCTCGAAGTGATAATCTCACTCATCAAGAACAATTATCAGCTCATCAGATTATCCCTATAGGTCTGGTAGTAGTCAACCTATATCCGTTTCAAAAGACGGTCTCTCGAGAAGGGATAGAATTGGAAGAAGCAATTGAGCATATAGATATTGGAGGTCCTTCTCTTTTAAGGGCGGCAGCTAAGAATTATCAGGATGTAGCTGTGGTAATCAATCCTCAGGATTATCCCATGATTTTAAGAGAACTAGAGAAGAATCAAGGAGAACTGTCTTTAGAGACAAGAAAAAAGTTAGCGATCAAGGTATTTGAACATACTTCATACTATGATAGCGTCATTACTTCTTATTTAAAGAGGAGGTTCTTTAAAGAATCGATAGATTTTCCCTATAATTTCAATTTAGCGGGAGAGAAGGTTTTTGACTTGCGTTATGGAGAAAATCCACATCAATCTGCTTCTTTCTATAGAGAAGTGTTTGTGGAAGAAGCTAATCTTGGAACAATGGAGCAGTTAGGTGGTAAAGAATTATCCTACAATAATTTAGTCGACCTGGGGGCAGCCCTAGAAATAATTAAAGATTTTCCTGAACCCACTGTGGTCTTTATAAAACATACTAATCCCTGTGGTTTAGCCAGTGCCTCCACCATTGAAAGGGCTTATCACAAAGCTTATCAAGGGGATCCTGTTTCTGCCTATGGAAGTATCATAGGGATAAATAGGATAGTTCGGGAAGGATTGGCAGTCTTAATTAATGAAACTCCTTTTGTAGAGGCAATTTTGGCTCCCGATTTTCAGGATAAAGCTCTAAATATTTTGAAGCAGAAGAAGAATCGGCGTATGATTAAAGTAGGTGATCTAAGAAGAAGAGATGCTTTTTTAAAAGATATTCAAAGAGTACCAGGTGGATTTTTGGTTCAAGAGAGGAATCTTAAAGAAATTAGTTGCCAAGATTTAGTAGTAGTAACCAGAAGAGAACCAACTTCGAAAGAATTAGAAGAACTTTTGTTTGCCTGGAAAGTAGTTAAGCATGTCAAATCCAATGCTATTGTTTTAACTAAGAAAAAACAAACCATAGGCATTGGAGCAGGCCAGATGAGCCGTTTAGATGCTGTAAAACTAGCAATTACAAAATCAGAAGAACGCTCCAAGGGCGCATGCCTGGCCTCCGATGCTTTCCTTCCCTTTAGGGATAATATAGATGAGGCAGTTAAAGGTGGTATAAAAGCTATTATCCAGCCTGGCGGCTCAATTCGAGATGAAGAAGTTATTGAGGCAGCCAATGAGCATAATCTGTCCATGGTATTTACTGGGATAAGATTCTTTAAACATTAGTCGATAATAAATTTTGAGATATAATTTTAAAGATTAGAAACTATAAATATCTTACTTAGTAAGGAGGATTTTTTATGCCTGTAAATAGAACCTTTGAGGAAATAAATTGTAAAATCAAGAAAAAGAAAGCGGTAGTTCTAAACGCAGAGGAAATAATACCTTTAGTTGAAGAAAGAGGCATAAAAAAAGCAACAGAAGAGATAGATGTGGTTACCACAGGCACGTTTGGTCCCATGTGTTCATCAGGAGCAATAATTAACTTTGGCCATAGCGATCCTCCTATTAGAATGAAAAAGATATGGCTTAATGATGTAGAGGCATATGCAGGATTGGCAGCGGTTGATGCTTATATAGGTGCTACTCAGCTTTCCGAAAGTAAAAATATAGAATATGGAGGAGCTCATGTAATTGAAGATTTTATTTCAGGTAAGCAAATTAAATTAAAAGCTCTATCACCTGGTACTGATTGTTATCCCAGAAGAGAAATAGAAACTTATATAAATAAAGAAAGCGTGAATCAAGCTATTTTATTTAATCCTAGAAATAGTTATCAAAACTATAATGTAGCGATTAATACTTCTCAAAGAAAGTTATATACCTATATGGGTATTTTACTACCGGAAATGGGAAATGCCACTTATTCTACCAGTGGTCAATTAAGTCCTTTGTTTAATGACCCTTATTTTATGACTATTGGTATCGGAACTAGGATTTTTTTGGGAGGAACGCAGGGATATATTATATGGGAAGGAACACAGTTTTTTCCTCAATCTTTAAATATAGAAAAGGGAAGAATTGTTCACCGCGGTGGTACACTAGCAGTAATTGGAAATTTAAAAGAAATGAGTTCTGAATATATTCGTGCAGCTGTTTTTAAAGGTTATGGAGTTAGTTTATATGTGGGAATTGGGATACCCATTCCAATTCTTAACGAAGAAATAATGAAGTGTGTACTGATAAAAGATGAGGATATTTATACAGAAATAATTGATTATAGTATCCCGAGGTTAGAAAGACCATCCTTAGGATGGGTAAATTATAAACAGCTTAGAGAAGGGAAAATAATAGTAAAAGGAAAAGAAGTTCCTACTTCTTCTCTTTCTAGTTATGCTAAAGCCAGAGAAATAGCACAAAAATTAAAAGAAGAAATATTAAAAGCAAATTTTTTTTTACAGAAACCGATTCAAACATTTTCCCAGGAGGGAGTTGCTTTAAAAAAATTACTGGAAATTCATTAAGGTTGATATTTTAGAAAATACTACAAATATCAGGAAATTATAAAAATCTACTTTGCAGTCAATTAATTCTAAATACAAGGAGTAAAAAATGACAAAAAAGAAGGTAATACTTACTTTTTCTCCTATTAATGTAGAAAAACCAATAACATTTCAATTGGTTAAAAATTATGACTTGTGGGTGAATATTTTACAAGCTAAGTTTAAACCTAATTTAGGGGGCAAGCTAGTATTAGAAATTAGAGGGGAGAAAGGGAAGATAGATAAAGGACTAAATTTTGTAAAGCAACTAGGGGTAGGAGTAGAACTTTTAGAACAAGAAGTTTTATGGGATAGGGAAAGATGCATTGATTGTGGAGCCTGCATTTCCATTTGTCCAACTGGAGTATTATGTCTGGATAAAGTTACTTTTAGATTGAATTTTAATTATGATAAATGTATTGTATGTGGTTATTGTGTAGAGGCTTGTCCGCTTGGAGCAATTAAAATTATTTTTTAAATATTCCAATAATAAAAAGTTAAATATTTTAATGATGAAAGCAGTTATAGACCATACTTTGTACAAGGCAAAGAGAAAAGAGGAGAAATTTTACTATTAATAATAAAAGCATGGATTATCAAGAGAGAACATATCGTAATTTAATTCGGGATAAGGATTTGGTTTCTTTTCAAATATTGGAAGAAGAAAGCGATTTATTTATAAGATCAACTAAAAATTTAAAATTTTTTGCTCAGCAGGCTCTTTCCTTTTTTAGAAGGCAAATAAAGGATTATATTGCTAAACATCCTTTGTTTAAGGAAATTCTTTTCCCTTATCCTATAGATAAATCTGCTCTTGAAATAATACAATCTATGCTTACAGCTGCCAGTCAATGTAATGTTGGACCAATGGCTGCGGTTGCGGGAGCAATAGCTGAGTTTATGGGTCGAGAACTTTTAAAATATTCCGAAGAACTCATAATAGAAAATGGTGGAGATATTTTCTTAAAAAGTAATAAGATTAGAAAGGTCAGTATTTTTGCTGGTAATTCTCCGTTGAGCCAAAAAATTATTTTAGAAATAGATTCAAAGAAGGATTATATAGGAATATGTACCTCTTCGGGAACAGTGGGGCCGTCTCTAAGCTTTGGATTAGCAGATGCGGTAACGGTGATTGCCCCTTCCATTTCTCTCGCAGATGCAGCGACTACCGCAATAATAGGTAATAAAATAAAAAAAGATATTAAGATAGGTTTAATTTTGCACAGAGTATAGGAGAATTAAAGGGAGTAGTAATATTGATAAGGAATAAAATAAGTATGTGGGGTGAAATTAATTTATCTTTTTAAAGTATATTCCATTTTTATTAAATTTTATTGAGTTTAATTTTAATGTTTCAAATTAATATTATTAACTATTGTAAGATATGGGAGTATACTTATGATTAGAGAATAAAGAGACAATACTCATTTAAATATTTCCCCTTAAGGGGAGCATTACAGAAAAAATTTTGGGCTAATATTTTTACTAATAAAATTTTTAACTGATTTATAGCGGTTAATTAATGTCTTAAAAAATTTATTTTTATAGGAGGAGAAAAATATGCGTAGTGATGTTGTAAAGAAAGGTGTTCTTCGAGCCCCTCATCGTTCTCTTTTTAAGGCTTTAGGAATAACGGATGAAGAAATGAGAAAACCTTTTATTGGCATTGCTCAAGCAGCTAATGAAATTATTCCCGGGCATCTTCACCTGAGCAATATTGCTCAAGCAGTTAAAGATGGTATTAGAATGGAGGGAGGGGTTCCCTTTGAATTTTCTACCATTGGGATTTGTGATGGAATAGCTATGAATCATGAAGGAATGAAGTATTCTTTACCCAGTAGAGAATTGATTGCTGATTCCATTGAAGTAATGGTTAGGGCTCATGCTTTTGATGCTTTAGTTTTAATTCCCAATTGCGATAAGATAATTCCAGGGATGATTATGGGAGCCATTCGGCTTAATATTCCTACCATAATAATAAGCGGTGGACCTATGTTAGCGGGTGTTTATCAGGGGAAGAATATCGGTTTAAGTAATGTCTTTGAAGCAGTAGGGAAATTTCAGACTGGCATTATAGATAACCAGCAATTGAAAGAGGTTGAGGATTATGCCTGTCCAGGGATCGGTTCCTGTGCGGGTCTTTATACGGCAAATTCTATGAATATTTGGGCAGAAGCTGCCGGGATTGCTCTTCCCGGTAATGGGACTATACCCGCAGTGGAGGCGAGAAGAATTAGATTGGCTAAGTGCGCTGGAATAAAAATTATGGAATTACTGAAAAAGAATATTAAAATTTTAGATCTCCTTACTGTTGAATCTATCACAAATGCTCTTGCTGTGGAGATGGCCTTAGGTGGTTCCTCTAATACCATCCTTCATACTTTGGCAATTGCCCATGAAGCGAATATTACTTTGACTATTGATCATATTAATGAACTAGCTGAAAAAGTGCCTCAACTTTGTAGTTTGTCTCCAGCAGGAAATTATTATCTTCAGGATCTGGATAGAGCTGGCGGTATTTCTGCCCTATTAAAGGAGTTAAGCAGAAAAAAACTAATTAGCCTAAAAGAGGTTACAGTAAGCGGCAAGAGTGTCGGTGAAAATATTAAAAATGCCCACATATTAGATCAAGAAGTAATCAGAAGCATAGATAATCCTTATAGCCAGAAGGGAGGCATTATCTTTTTAAGGGGCAATCTTGCTCCTCAAGGGGCAGTGGTGAAGAGATCAGCAGTTCATCCCGATATGTTAAAGCATAAAGGTCCTGCTAGGGTGTTTGAGTCAGAAGAAGAATGCACCAGAGCAATTTTACAAGGTAGAATTAATAAAGGAGATATTGTGGTAATCCGCAATGAGGGACCAAAAGGAGGGCCGGGAATGAGAGAGATGTTAACTCCCACTTCTGCCATTGCAGGTATGGGTCTGGATAAGGAGGTAGCATTAATTACAGATGGGCGTTTTTCGGGAGCTACCCGGGGTGCATCAATCGGGCATATTTCTCCTGAAGCAGCAGCGGGAGGGCCTTTAGCTATTGTTAAAGAGGGAGATATAATTAATATCAATATCTCTCAAAAGAGATTAGATTTAGTTTTGGATGAAAAAGAGATAAAGGAAAGATTACGTAATTGGAAATTATCTCGTCCCAAAATTAAGTCAGGATATTTAAAATTTTATGCTAATTCAGTAGGTTCGCCAGATAAAGGAGCAGTAAGAGAGATTAAGTGATTATTGGAGAATAAAGATGGCGAAAAGATAATACTCATAAATGAAGAAATTAGCATATAACTGGTAAAAAAGGGAGGGAAAATTAAAATAACCTGTTGATCAGCCAAATGCTAAATATATATATATATATTATATCCAAGTCCAATAAAGAAGTCGTTAGGCTTTATGACAAAGAATTATAGATAAAAAACAACCAGAAAAATTTTGGGTGATGTTTAATTTTTTTATGAGACATGAAATATATTAAAATAATAAAAGATTTCAAATTAAATATAGATGTAACCGAGGTTTTGCGATATCAGGGTTGTAAACTGAATAAAGAGAGTGAAATCTCACAAAACGTTATGCGGATTGTGGAGGAGGAAATTAAGCATGGCTATGAGCTTTTCGTACCCCAGGGCATTTATCGTTTATTAGAAATTTATAGATTTATTTCCCCGCAAAGGGTAGAATTGAAAGATGGATATATTTTTAAATTTCCCGAAAAAATGACAAGATTATTAAAACTTGCTGATCACTTGCTGTTAGGTATAGTGACTATAGGTGATTTATTAGAAAAAGAAGTGTCTAATCTTATTTCCCGGAAAGAGTTTCCCCGTGCCCTAGCTTTAGATGCGGTTGGTACGGTAGCAGTGGAGGATTTAAGCCGAAAGATTCGCGAGTTGGCCAGTCAAGAAATAAGAAAATATGGTTTTAACCCAAGTACACATTTCTCACCAGGTTATGATGGTTGGGATATCACCCAACAAAAAATAATCTTTGACCTTATTCCTGCCAACCAGATTGGAGTAATCTTAACCAAAGGTTGTATGATGTTTCCTAGGAAGTCCTTATCCTGGCTCATAGGAGCTGTACCAGTCACCCAGAAAGAAAAGATTAATTCTCTCAGTAGTGATGAGTCTTATCATTGCAAAAGATGCAAATTAAAATCCTGCCAGTTTCGTTTAGATAGTCATCAAAAATAACTGCCCTGAATTTACCATTGGAATAGGATAGATATTCCATTTTAAGATATCTTAAATCTAATTTGTCTTTTTTGATATTTTGAAAATACTCCTTTATATCTATTACAGAAAAAAGAGAGAAACAATATTAGAACGTCAAAATTATTTAATTAAATGTTTGTTAAAACTAATAATATAATTTCTTGGCTATTATTTTTTATTTATAATCAAGAGTTTAAGCTATATTTTATGTGAAAGTAGAGTAAGATAACTTGTAATAAGACACCGAAAATAAATCTCTTTAATGAATAGAAGAAAATAAAGAATATTCAGGAGGAAAAATTCAAGATAATTCAGCTAACTGGTTAACTAATAAAGAAAATTTGGTAAGAGGCACTCTTTAAAGATAAAGATAGATATTTCTTAAAAGAAGTGGGAGAACATAAGACCCGGATCTAGAAAGAAGAGCTGGAATTCACTTACCTTAATCCATCTAAACTACTTCCGACATCATCAACTAATCTGATTTCCAGTTAATCAACAAATAACAAATATTAATAACCCTACTATAAAATAATCAGCATTTCACCTAAATAAAGAGTCTGGTCTGAGGTATGTATGTACCAGAATTATGGAGATTAATGAGGCAAGGCAGACCGTGAGTAGAGATATGAGAATTCTATAAAAGTATAAAGATTTAGAAAAAGAGGTTGATCTCTCAAGAGAGATTAAACAAAGGGAAGAAGAAGTAAAAAATAAGGAGGAATTGGTGCTAACTTGACTCTACAGTAAAATTGGAATTACTCACCTTTTCCATTGACAAGCTATCAACTATTTTAATCTAATATACAATATAACATTAAAAACCATTGATTTCTAAAAAGTTTTATAGGGTATGCTATTTTTGAAATAATTTTAAGCTTGACAGGTTCTTCTAGAGATGATAAAGGGAGAAATTTTTTACTGAAAAAGAAAATAAGAAATTATATAAATATTAAATATAATATTATAAGTTAAAATCCTACGGTAATTCCCGCAAATAAAATAATAGTATTTTGCCTGGAGAAGCTTTTTAAGCGAAAAATTGAAAATTTTCTCTTACGGGATATTTTTTACTTTTTTGGTAGTGACTAAAAAAATGCAATTTATAAGCGGGTGAATAAATTTTAAAGGATTCATATCGAAAACTTATGTATTATAAATTTTAAGCCTAAATAATCTTTATTTACTTTGAATTAAAATTTTTTTCTGCTATCATATAAACACTTAATTCATAATTAAATTAACTGAAATATATTTTCTAAGAAAAGGAGGTGCATATCGGAAATATTGAATAATTTTTATAATTATCTGTAAATTTTCAAAGGGGTATAAGGATACCTGAAAACTAAAAAATAATATTGAAGGTAATAGTGAAAATTTTTTAGATGCAATTAAGCAAGCCAACCAGAAATATCACTTGACCGGAAAAACAATTGCTATTAATAGTACTATAAGAGGAATAGATTTATTGGAACTCAAAGATCAACTATCGGCTAAATTTGTCAATGGACACGATATATTGGAAACGCTAAGAGTGAAAAAGGATAAAAGTGAAGTAGAAAAATTAAGGAGGGCTGCCCAGATAGCTGATGAGGTGATAGGAGAGACCATCGCTTATATTAATCCCGGCATGACCGAAAAAGATATCAAAAAGAAGATAGAGGAACTATTTATCCAAAGGGGAGTTAACCTCGCCTTTGATCCCATTGTTGCCTCTGGTTCCAATAATTCTATGCCCCATTATTGTGATGATTCTCGGATAATTGAGGAAGAAGATATCCTTATTTTAGATTTAGGCTGTCAATATGAAGGTTATTGTTCTGATATATCCAGAACTGTTTTTGTGGGGAAAATTTCAGAGGAACAAAAGAAGGTCTATAATATTATCCTGCGAGCTAATAAAGCTGCCGAAGAAAGGGCTAGAGCAGGAGTAAGTGCAGAAGAGGTGGATAAAGCAGCACGAAATATCATTACCCAAGCAGGTTATGGTCAGTACTTCATCAACAGAACCGGGCACGGCATTGGTGTCAGTGTGTATGAAGCACCCTATATCAGGACCGGCAATAAACAGGTCTTAGAGCAAGGAATGTCCTTTAGCATAGAGCCTGGCATCTATTTAAGAAATAGATTCGGTATGCGTATTGAAGATATAGTAGTAATTGGGGAAAAGGGGCCTGATATCCTGAATAATTTTTCGAAAGAGATTATTGTGATTAAATAGATATTTTTTTTCAAGCTTACCCTATTTTTGAACTATTCCATAGATAAGATAAGAAAATATTTCTTTTACGCGTTTAGTACTATAGGAGTGAAAGGTTTAAGCCAAAAGATTCGCAAGTTAGCCTGCTAAAAAATTAGACTCGAAACAAGATAATTGATCTGCTCAAAAGGTAAATATGTGATCCTCTTAGAATTTAACCTGTTATTATTTTTGGTTTCCGCGAAAATTCTTATTAAAATTTCGGAATTTTTTCTGATTAAGTAATTTTAGATTAAAAAGACTTTTTGAATTTAAGAACTGATTTAAGCAAAATGTGTAAGATATTAGGAGGAATGATAAAAGTAGAAAGTGAATTTAAAAATTTGACTTTTTAAGTCCTAATGGATATAATTTTTGTAGTAATATAGTAATATTGTCTTACAATATATAAAATATAAATAATTTAACTATAAATTTTAAAAATTTACCATTATAAAAGAAAAGGAGTAGTGAATAAACATTTTTAATAAGATTAAAACCCAAAAATTGTATGTTAAAATTGTTGAGCAAATTAGAGATCTTATTAAAGAAGGAAAATTAAAACCGGGTGATAAGCTCCCCCCAGAACAAGAATTAGCTGAACAATTTGGCATCTCCCGACCCTCGGTAAGAGAGGCCATGAGTGCTTTAGAGATATTAGGCATCACAGAAAGACGGGTAGGGAAAGGGAATTTTATAAAAGATACCAATTCATTTTCTATCTTCAATGAAGCAGAAATTCTTGAGCTCGAACAAGAGGAAAGCCCTTTTGAATTATTAGAAGCAAGAAAGGTTTTGGAGACAGAGCTAGCTGGTTTAGCTAGTCAAAAGGGTTCACCAGAAGACATCACTGCTATTGAAACCGCCTTAAGTAAGATGAGAGAAGCACTAGGAAATATACCTAAAATGATGGAAATGGATCGGGAGTTTCATATCAATATTGCTAAAGCTGCCCATAATAATTTGTTATTTTCTGTCATACTCAATATGAGTGATCTTTTAAAGGAAAGATTATGGATTAATATGAAAGAAAAGACCTGGAGCCTTCCTGGCTATCCTGAAAAATACTTAAAAGAGCATTCTGCCATATTGGAAGCTATAAAGAGAAAAGATGAAAAATCTGCTCGTAAAGCAATGTATTTCCATTTAGCCAGAGTAGAAGAAGATATGCTAAAAGAATATGAATAATCTGGAGTATTTAAACAAGGAGAAAAGTTATGCAAGAGTCAATGTATAAATTCATGAAGGTAGGCATCATTCATTTTATGGCTTATCCTCAAGTCATGAAAGGGGAAGGTCCTATCCTGGAAACCTTGCAGAAGATTGCCGAAGATGATTTTTTTACTGCAGTAGAAGTGACCTGGATGAAGGATCCTGAAGTTCGTACAAAAGCCCGTGATTTACTGGAAGCCAGTCATCTTGCAGTAGCTTATGGAGCTCAGCCCAGATTGTTAGTTAACAAACTGAATATTAATTCCTTTGATGAAGAAGAGAGAAAAAGGGCGGTTCAACAGATAAAAGAGGGTATTGATGAAGCTTATGAATTGGGAGCAAAAGGACTAGGTTTTCTGAGCGGAAAAGATCCTGGTGAAAAGATGAGAGAAAAAGCTCTGGAATTGCTTATTTCTTCCACTAAAGATATTTGCGCTTATGCACACTCTAAAGGGAATCTAATGATTGCCCTGGAAGTCTTTGATCAGGAAATTGATAAGAGATGTCTAATTGGTCCAGCTAATTTAGCTCAAAGATATGCTAATGAGGTCAGGAAGGAGTTTAATAATTTTGGCCTGATAGTTGATTTATCTCATCTTCCCCTCTTAGGTGAGTCAGCACGAGAGGCAATCTTACCAATTAAAGATTTTTTGGTGCATGCTCATATGGGTAATTGTATTATGAAGGATAAGAATCAAGTAGGTTATGGAGACGAACATCCTCGTTTTGGAATTAAAGGAGGAGAAAATGATGTTGCAGAGTTAACAGAATATCTAAGAGTGCTTCTGGACATTGGTTATTTAAACCCAGTTAATCCACCATTCTTAAGCTTTGAAGTGAAACCCTTACCTGGCGAATCTTCTGAGGTAATTATTGCCAATGCCAAGAGAACCTTAAGGGAAGCCTGGGTAAAGGTGTAAGTAAATATGTTAGATAATAGAGAATTGTAATTTTATTTATTATAAAAAAAGTGAGATTTTTATTTTAGATTTCAAAGTTGGAAAGATTGAGTAACTTACAAATTAGTTAAAAATAAATTTTTAGAATTTAAATAGTTAAGGGGGGTGAGAGATGAGAGATGGAATAGAGAAAGACTGATATGGTAGAAATTTATTTAGTAAAGTATAGTCTGATAATATTTTTTGGAGGAAATAAAAATGAGAAAGTTGTTTATATTAATTATGATAATTATGTTAAGTTTTTTTCTTATTAGTACAATAATAGAAGCAAAAATAATTATAAGACTTTCTACAACCTTTGGAGAGGAGCACATTGATACTAAGGTTTCTCGAACCTTTAAAAGTTTAGTAGAAGAAATGACTGATAAAATAGAAGTCCAGGTTTTTCCTTCTTGCCAATTAGGTTCTGAGGATGAAATTCCACAACAAATAGCCTCTAATTCACTGGAAATGCAAGCAGATGGTTTTATGATATTAGACGCTTATGCTAATGATTATGGCTATTTTGATACATGCTATGTATGGAATAATTATGATCATTGGCTAAACACTTGGAATGGTGAAATAGGAGAAGCGGCGAGAAGAAAACTTGCTGAAGTAGCTAATTCAGAATACTTGGGTGTCTATTATGTCGGCACTCGACATACTACTTCTAATAAGCCATTAACTAAAGTAGAAGATTTTCAAGGTTTAAAGATAAGAGTTCCCATGATTCCTGCCTGGGTAGAAACTTGGAAAGGTCTTGGGGCAAATCCAATTCCTATCTCTTTAACTGAATTGTTTATGGCCCTTCAAACTGGTACCGCGGAAGCTTCCGAAGGACCAGCAGGACAAATATTAACTTATAAGCTTTATGAAGTTCAAAAATACTATACTTTAACTAGTCACGCCATACAAGCTGGTGATTTTGTAATCAGTAAAAAGTTTTTCGATGGATTAGATCCAGAATTACAAAAGATACTTAAAGAAGCTGGGAGTAAAGCTTGTGAATGGGGCACCAAAACGTCAATAGAGTTAGAAAAGCAACAGATTGCTGAATTAGAATCAAAGGGAATGAAAATAATGACCATAGATGTAAAAGCTTTGCAAGAAAAAGCAACTTCAGCACTGAATATTTTATTTACCAGAGATTGGACCACCGCAAGCTTAGATCGAATCATGTCTTTTGCTAAATAAAAGATAAAAATTTAAGAAAATAAATTAGTAATTGTCAAAAATATTTTCTTTTAGAGCAGCCAAATTTATTGGCTGCTCTAAAAGATATCAGAGGGATCTATGTTAAGTAAAATTTTAAAATATTTATTAGTTTTTATGTTTGTCATACTAGTTATTACAGTACTCTTGCAAGTATTTAGTCGATACACATTGGCAGTTGCTATTCCGTGGACCGAAGATGGTGCGCGCTTAATTTTAATTGCTATAACTTTTTTAGGTGCTGCCGTAGCCTTAAGAGATGATGAACATGTTGCAATTAACTTTTTATTAAAAAGAATACCATTAAAACATAGAAGATATGTTAATATACTTTTTAATGGAGCAATTTTATTTTTTTTATTTTTTTTCATTAAAGGTAGCATAGAAATGACTATTAAAAATTGGGTTCTTCCAGTAGTGTCTTTTCCCAAATTAAAAATTGGTTATATTTACCTATTTCTTCCACTTAGTGCTTCACTTATGGTGTATTTCCTTATTTTAAAAATTATAAATGATATTAATAATATAAAAAGTAATCATCTAATTAGATAGATAATATTCAAATATTTCAGGGAGAAAGAAATGTCATTCTTATTCATTATCTTTCTGGTAGTTTTGCTTTTTATTGGTATACCGGTAGCTTTTTCAACAAGTATTACTCCTTTAATTATAATGATTATCGAAAAAGGAAATTTCAATATTGATACAGCCATTATTTCGACTAAAATGTTTTCTGGTATAAACAAATTTACTCTTCTGGCCATTCCACTATTTTTGTTAGCAGGTAGATTAATGAATGTTGGGGGTATGACCAATAAGATATTTAAATTTGCAGATGTATTGATTGGTCATTGGAAGGGAGGTATGGGGCATACTAATATATTGGCTAGTGTTATCTTTGCAGGAATGACTGGATCTGCACTTTCTGATGCAGCTGGCTTGGGGATGATCGAACTTAAAGCCATGAGAGATGCGGGCTATGATGATGATTTTGCCCTTGCTATTACCGGTGCTTCATCGCTAATTGGACCAATTATTCCTCCAAGTATTGCCGCGGTTATTTATGCTGTCTTAGCAGGTGCTTCTATAGGGAAAGTATTGATTGCAGGAATAATTCCTGGGTTACTAATGGCTATTATGTTAATGATCATGGTAACTTTTTATGTTCGGAAAAAAAATTATCCCACTAGAAAGCGAGCATCTTTTTCTGAAATTCTACATAGTTTTCGGGATTCTATTTTAGAATTGATAACCCCTCTTATCATTATAGGAGGTATGTTAAGTGGATTTTTTACCGCCACTGAGGCGGCTGCTATTGCCGTGTTATATACCTTTATTATTGGTACTTTTGTTTATAAAGCATTTAATTTAAATAACCTGGTTGAAGTTCTTTATGAAACTGCTAAGGATACCGCTTGTATTATGTTTATAATGGCAGCAGCATCATTTTATGGTTGGTTATTAATTAGATCACGAATTCCTATAATAGTATTAGAATTTCTTACCTCTCTTACTCAAAATAGATTAATTATTTTATTTATTATTAACTTATTTTTATTATTTATTGGTTGTTTTATGGAAACCATCGCGGCTTTAAGTATTGTAGTTCCAATTTTAGTTCCAGTACTTTCAAAATTTCAAATAGACCCAGTTCATTTCGGAGTTATTATTATTTTAAATTTAGTAATTGGTCTTTTAACTCCCCCTTTCGGTGAAGTTCTTTTTGTACTACATAAAATCAGTAAAGTTCCTTTAGAGAGAATTATAAAATCTATTTTACCTTTCCTTATTCCCTTATTAATTACTTTATTATTGATTATTATTTTCCCCCCCATAGTGACCTGGTTGCCATCGATAGCCTTTGTTAGGTAGGGTAATTAAAATTATTGGTAAACGACAAGTTTTTTAAGAAGTTCTTAGCTTGGAAAAATATGAATAGATTTAAGGAGTAGAAACAAAATTGTAATCTTTCTATTTTGATAAGTTTTTCAATATTTTGTAAAGTAGTAAGGTTAAGTGAAGACTCCATTGATTATTTCACTAAAAATTGTTAATTTTAAAATGAAAAGAAAAAGTTATATTTATCTATAAAGAAGAGATTAAAACAAGGAGAAGTCAAGATAATTAAGTAAAAATAAAAATTATCATAGTGTTTTATAAGAGGAGTGAAAAATTAAATGACTCCCAGAGAAAGAGTGTTAGCCACTTTGAACCATGAACAACCTGATAGGGTTCCAAAAAGTTCAAGATATTCTCCGGCAATTCTTAAAAAATTCAATGATGAGGTTGGAGCTAATATTCCAGATAGATTTCTTCAACAAGATGGCATTAAAAATGGTTTAATTGCCAATGAAATACTAGAAGAGCAAGGAATTATTACTTTTGAAGATTACTTTAATATTGAATTTCGCCATGTTGAGTTTAAATTTCAGCAAAAAATAAATGATTTTCTTGCTTATCATAGTAATCTACCAAAAGATGCTAAGATTGATGAATGGGGCGTTGCTGAAATACCAGGTAAATCTGAACATTATATTGAAATGAGGTCTCCTTTATCTGAAATTAAGAATATTGAAGAGATAAAAAAATATCCCTGGCCAGATCCAGTTAATGATTGTTGCCAAGATCATTTAGATAAACTAACCAAGGAATGGCAAAAAAAGGGGTATGTGGTAGCAGGATTAATGCAGATGACCATCTTTGAACAAGCCTGGTATATGCGGGGATTGGAGAATCTATTAATAGATATGATGGATAATAATATTATTGCAAAGCATCTATTAGATAAAATTACAGAGATAAAAGTCACCATGGCTCGTCGATATGCAGAAGCAGGAGTTGATATAATAAGACTAGGCGATGACATAGGAACTCAGAGAGGATTACTAATGAGTAAAGAATTATGGTGTAGATGGCTCAAGCCACGTTTATTAGAAGTAATTACCGCAGCACGGAGCATTAAACCAGATATATTTATATTTTATCATACAGATGGCAAGGTTGATCCAATAATACCAGAGTTAATTGAAATAGGGATTAATATTCTCAACCCTGTACAACCGGAGTGTATGAATGTTTATGAATTGCATAGAGAATATGGAAAATATCTAACGTTCTGGGGTACGATTGGAACCCAGACTACCTTACCATTTGCTACGATTAAAGAAATAAAGGAATTAGTTCGAGAACGAATTGAAAAGATCGGACGTTTTGGAGGATTGATATTGGGTCCAACACATACTATACAGCCAGATGTACCTTGGAAGAATGTAGTAGCTTTATTTAAAGCTATAAATGAGTATAAAATAATTTAATCTAATTATTGTTGGTGAATGATTCTTTTGTTTTTGAAAAATAATATTTATAGTTTTCAGATAAAAAGCATAATTCAATAAACTTAATTAGAAATTATTCATTTTAGAAATAAATTTATTCAGGTTATTTTTCTGCATAATTTAAATTTTTTTTGTAAAAATAAATTTGATAAAGAGGGTGATTTAATGCCAATTTTAGATTCTAAAACCGGAAAGGTTAAAAAAGATTATAATCTAGTTCAATTACAGGATAAAGCAAAAGAGATGAGGGCTTATAATATGGTAGCCCTTACTGCTGCTGGTTCCGGTCACACTGGAGGGACCCTTTCCATTATGGATATAGTAGCAGCCTTATATCTAAAGCATATCAAACATGATCCAGCCAATCCAGAATGGGAAGACCGTGATCGGGTCTTCTGGTCTGTTGGACATAAAGCTCCCGCACTGTATGTAGCCCTGGGAATGGCGGGCTATTTTCCTATTGATGAGGTAGTAAAGTTAAGAAAGCTCTGGTCTGGCTTTGAGGGACACCCCAATCGTTTTAAACTTCCAGGAATTGAACTTTCCAGTGGTTCTCTAGGACAGGGATTAGGAGTGGCAGTCGGATGTGCTTTAAATGCTCGCTTGGAGAAGAAAGATTATAAGATTTATTGTATTTTGGGAGATGGAGAATTAGACGAAGGTTCGGTATGGGAATCCATTATGTCTGCTGCCCACTATCAGCTGGATAATCTTATTGCTATTGTTGATCGTAACTGCTTGCAGATTGACGGACCCACTGAAGAGGTAATGAGACTAGAAGATTTAGCCGACAAGTGGCAATCCTTTGGCTGGCAGGTTTTGGAGATGGATGGGCACAATATAAAAGAGATACTGGCTACCCTGGAGAAGGCAATAAAAATTAAAGGACAACCGATAGTAATTATTGCTCATACTGTGAAGGGTAAAGAGGTTTCTTTCGCAGAGAATGTAGTGGGTTATCATGGGATCTGTCCTAAGGATGGCCTTACTGGTGCAGAATCATTAGAAAAAGCCTTACAGGATATTAAGGCACCTGGTTTTGACCAGGAAAAAGTAGATAAATTACTTAAAATAGCCTGTACTTATCAAGAGGAAGTAAACCGTAAAGTTGAGCAGGTTATGCCTAAATTCAGTAAAGATTACTGGTGGAATAGTCAGGATATAATGAAGGTTGAAATGATTCCTACTCGGAATGGTTTTGGAGAAGCGATTGAAGAATTAGGTGCTTTACCTGAGGTGGTTACTTTTGGAGCAGATATTACCAGTTCTATAAAAATGGATCAATTCTACGCCAAACATCCGGAGAGAAAAGAACGTTTTTTTGAAATGGGTATTGCTGAGCAGAATATGACCTTGGCAGCGGCTGGTTTTACCAAGGAAGGTAAGATTGCCTTTATTGGTTCCTATGGAGTTTTTGTTACTGGTAGAAACTGGGATCAGATTAGAACTACTCTTTGTTATAACAATTTTAATGTCAAAATAGCCAATGCTCATGGAGG
>Ga0067045_1028715_pt1 | contig 28631 bp, 30 predicted proteins | sample TerdegcTABiofilm_FD_59184 | JGI IMG/M metagenome (GOLD analysis project Ga0067045, IMG submission 59184) | Combined Assembly of (Gp0054472, Gp0054536) Wastewater bioreactor microbial communities from Singapore -Terephthalate degrading...
TAGCCTGTATGAGGAAACTTATTCTGATAGCACACCATATTTATATAAATAAAGAAAAATATAATCCTCTTTATGAAGAAGAAAAAAATTATAGTTTTTGCCATTGACATAAACCATAGTATCTGTCATTTCCATTCCTCTTTGTCATTCCGAACGAAGTGAAGAATCTCTCCGCTACTTGTTATGTCGAGCGACAGCCAAGGCATCTCATATTCTTTTCTTCTAAGTGCAAAGAATTAGACCCCCTCGTCGCTGTCGCTCCCCGAGGTGACAATGGAAGAGAATTCTTCTCAGGGTAACGGAAAAGTCATTCCCACAACCTCTTCTTGTCATTTCCGCAAAAGCTGGAATTCATTACTTCTTTTATCTTCTTAAAAGTTTCATTTAGAGCCTCAGAAATTACTCTTGTTTCCCCCACTATAGTCATAAAATTAGCGTCTCCTAACCATCTTGGAACAATATGTAAATGTATATGATCTTCAATACCTGCTCCTGCTATCCTCCCAAGGTTGATACCTAAATTAAATCCTTGTGGCTGAAGAGAATCTTTAAGCCAATCGATCGATTTGTTAGTTAGATGAATAAATTCTAATGAGGCTTCATTACGCAATTCTGAAAGATTACCAATATGTGCATAAGGAACAACCATAATATGACCAGGAGAATATGGATACTTGTTTAAAACCACAAAGTTATATGTTCCTCTATATAAGATAAAATTTTCAGTATCCTTATTTTCTTTTATCATCCTGCAAAAAAAACATTCCTTTTCTTTCTCACCGCGTATATATGCATTTCTCCAAGGTGCCCATATAATTTTCATATAAAACCTCTTTTCGACATTTGCATTTTTATATTACACATTTATACATTTGAACTGTTAATCAGTAAATATTATTCTATTATTAAATGTTCCTTAAGTACTGAGAGGTGCTAATTATTATGAAAAATAAAAAAAAGGTGAGCAATTCAAACTCGTGGATCTGGATCGTAGTAAGCATTTTAGCTTCAATATGTATTGTCTTTTTGATCTTTAAGTTTTCATCTCAGCCCCCAAAAGAGGCTAATCTACCCATTCAGAGCCCATCCAAAGAGGTCAGTATTCCTTCTCAGTCTCCTAAAGAGGCCAATCCACCTACTCAAAATCCTCCAAAAGAGATCATTATTCCATCCAAAGAGGCAAGAGAAAAACAATCAAGCGAGAATTTACCTCCAGAAGAGCTAATTCCACCTCAAGATAGAATTACTGCATCAGATTTTACTTTAGAGAAAATTGATGGTGGGAATTTAAGCCTTTCTGATTTAAGGGGAAAAATTTTATTGCTTGATTTCACAACTACCTGGTGCTATTGGTGTGATGTTCAGGCTCCTCAAGTTGAAGAGCTTTATAATGAATACAGGGACAAAAATTTTACTGTTTTAAGTATTGATTGTAGGGAAGACCTTGAAACTGTAAGGAAAAAGTATCCCAAAGGAAAGCATATTTTCCCTGTAGTCTTAGATTACGATGGTTCTGTAGCGCTTTCGTATGGAATTCAGGGATATCCAACCTTCTTTCTAATTGATAAGAGTGGTAAAATTGCTTACAGGCAGGTTGGCTATAAGGAGAATATGAAAGAAGTCTTCTCAAAAATAATTGATTATATAAACGATAATGAATAATCAGAAGGGTGAGATATTATGAATTTTTTTACTTTTACGCTCAAGAATTTAAAAAGAAACAAAAATAGAACATTTCTCACAATTCTCTCAGTAGTAATTGCAATTACTCTATTTACAAGTTTTTTAGGACTCAATGAAGGGTATACAAGATCAGTTCTTAAGGACACTGAAAATCTCGGAGTACATCTCCTTGCTATTCCAAAAGGATGTCCTTATGAAGCTACAGCATTAATAATACATGGAGGAATTATTCCAAATTATCTAAATGAAAATGTAGTAAAGGAGATTTCTAATGTGGAAAACGTTTCAAATTATTATGCTATGCTTATGGGCCTTCTACCATCTAAAGAATTACAAGGGGCAACCGATATAATTTATGGCGTTAGCAGTAATATCTTCCAACTAAAAAAGAATTGGGGAGTTGGCAAAGATTTATTCTTAAAAGAAGAGGGATTAGTAATAGGATACAGGAAAGCCTTAACCTATAGTGTTAAAGCAGGAGATTATATAAGGATAGGCAATAATGATAATAAATACAAAGTTCTATACATTATTCCTGAAACAGGCACAGAGGATGATAACATAATATTTACTCCCTTAAAATTAGCCCAGAAGGAGTTAGGAGTTTCAGGTGAGATTACTGGAGTAGCTGTGTCTGTTAGAGACATAGCAAAGTTAAATGCAACTGTAAGTGAGATTGAAAAAATTAAGGATGTTCAGGTAGTTACTATGAATGATGTTTTATCAACTGTATTAGGATTTTTGAATATTATAAGGGCATTAATGTTCGGCATTGTAGTAATAACAATTTTCGTAAGCGGTATTCAGATTTTAAATAGCACTCTTCTGTCGGTCCTTGAGCAAATAAGAGAAATAGGAATTTTCAAAGCAATTGGAGCGAGAAACAGTCAAATTGCAGACTTCATATTTTTGCAAACACTTATTATTGCAGTATCTGGCTGTATTATTGCTGTTGGAGCCTCTTATTTAATTGCTCCAATTGTGAATTGGATAATAAAAAGCTTTATTCTATTTCCTCCCTCTGGAAGCATAATTGCATTTACGCCACTAATGTTTCTTAAAGGAATAGTATTCGCGATTTTAGTAGCTCTTACTGCAGGAATATATCCTGCGTATAAAGCAAGTTCTCTTGTCCCAGCGAAAGTTATAAGAATGGAGGTTCAGATATGAACCTTTTTATTTTTTCTTTTAAGAATATTCGAAGAAGAAAGGTGCGCACTTTTCTAACAATTATTGGTATAGGAATAGTAATTGCGGTATTTTTTAGTCTTCTCTCTTTTAGCTCAGGCTATAGTCAGTCTTTGGGTAAAGAATTTTCGAGCTTTGGAATTCATATTTTAGCTGTTCCAAAGGGCTGCCCTTATGAAGCAACTTCTCTTCTTCTTCATGGCGGAGAAATGAATAAAACTCTAAATTATGCTCAGTTTGAGGAAGTAGCTAAAAACAAATATGTAGATATAGCTTCACCTCTTGTTCTTATTCATACAAATGTTAACTCATCTAACTATAAAACTGCTGTTTATGGGATTGAGAATAGTCTATTTAAACTTAAACCTTACTGGAGACTCAATGGAAGCAAATTTTCATCTTCTCTCTCGCATGAAGCTATAGTTGGTGCTAATGTTGCTAAGGATTTAAATTTACAAATAGGAGATAAAATTTATCTAACAGAAAAAAAGATAGAGGTCAAAGTTGTAAGCATACTCTCTTTTAACGGGACTTCGGACGATAATTTCTTGTATGTGCCACTTAAGTTTGCTCAAGACTTGTTAGATAAAAGCGACGTAATAACAGCAATAGCCATAAAAGTCAAACAAGATGCACCAATTGGCATGGTATCTGCACTTTTAGCACAAATTCCAGATGTCCAAACAGTTACCTATACACAAGTTCAGTCTACTTTAAATAATCTCGTTTCAACAGCTCAGCAGCTTCTGCAAGTCGCAACTGTTTTTACTCTACTCATTGGAGTAATTGGTCTCATAAATACGATTTATATGGAGATCTCTGAGAGGAAAAAGGAATTAGGAATGTTGAAGGCAATTGGGGCGAAAAATGAGCAATTATTTTCTTTAATTATTATTGAAACATCAATAATTGTTTTAATTGGTGCAATTTTTGGAATTATCTTATCAGTAGGATTTTCTCAATCAATAGAATTTTTTATAAGAAAACTCATTGAGAATGCTCCTCCTGGAAGATTAGCTAATTTTACTACTACTTCGATAGTTCTTACAATTATTATTTCAATAATTATTGGTGTAATCTCGAGTATTATACCTGCGTATGTAGCTTCTAAAATTCCACCTATGGAGGTAATAAGAAATGAATAATGAAGACTGCTTAATTATCTGTGAAGATATTAAAAAGTTATACAAGATTGGAAAAACAGATGTTTACGCTTTAGCTGGAGTAAACTTAAATATAAAAAAGAAAGAATTTTTAGTACTGCTTGGCTCATCTGGTTCGGGTAAAACGACTCTCTTAAACATTATTGGCTGCCTTGATAAACCAAGTAGTGGGAAACTAATAATATCCCAGAAAGATGTGACAAATCTAAAAGAGAGAGATCTAATCGAGATAAGAAGAAAATATTTTGGTTTTGTATTTCAACAATTCTTTTTAATTCCCACTTTAACTGTAAAGGAAAATGTCATGCTCCCTCTACTTTTTACGGGAAAGAAAATTGAAGAAGAGTCTATTGATAAACTATTGGACCAAGTTGGCCTACTGCCCAGAAAGAAACACTTTCCAAATGAGTTATCAGGAGGAGAAATGCAAAGAGTAGCTATTGCAAGAGCTTTAGCAAACAATCCAGAAATATTAATTGCTGATGAGCCAACAGGAAATCTTGACTCACAAAACGCAAAAAGTATTTTTAGCTTATTTTCTTATCTAAACAAAGAGTTTGGAGTTACAATTATATGTGCAACTCATAATTTAGAACTCGCAAAGATTGCAAATGATATTATTGAAATAAAAGATGGTAAAATAGTAAATAAGTAAGAAAAATGGGAATTTTAATATTGATGAGCTATAATAAATTAAGGAGTTTTAAATATGAATTGGGATAATTTAACTGAAAGGGCTCAGAGAGCAATAATGCTTTCGCAAGAAGAAGCTCAGCGATTAGGTAATGATTATTTGGGAACTGAGCATCTTCTTTTAGGTCTAATAAAGGAAGGGCAAGGCGTTGCTTATAGGGCACTTTCTCTTATGGGTATTAATTTTCAATACATTTTTCAGCGAATAGAAAGTATTGTTAAAGAAAATAAGCAAATTAGATTTTATGATTCGCAAACTACTGATATAACTCTTACCCCTCGAGCAAAAAGAGTTCTTGAGCTCGCTTACCAGGAAACTCAGGAGTTAGGGCACAATTATATAGGAACAGAACATATACTTCTTGGTTTGATTCGAGAAGGAGAAGGTATAGCTGCAAAAGTTCTTGAAGAAACAGGTGTTGACCTTGCGAAAATTAGAGAGGTTATTTTAGCATTGATTGGAGAGCAAGAGAGTTTTGATTCAAGAAAAGGTGGACCTAAAGTAGGAGAAAAAGCAGGTCAAAAAACCAAAACTCCCACTCTTGACCAGTTCAGTAGAGACTTAACTCAACTTGCGAAACAGGAAAAGTTAGATCCAGTAATCGGAAGAGAGAAGGAAATTCAGCGATTAATTCAGATTTTAGCAAGGCGAACTAAAAATAATCCTGTTCTGATTGGAGACCCTGGAGTTGGGAAAACTGTAATTGTAGAAGGTTTAGCCCAGAAGATAGCTAAAGGCGAAATTCCAGATATTCTTAAAGGGAAAAGAGTTATTTCTCTCGATCTTTCAGGTATTGTTGCTGGCACAAAATATAGAGGTGAATTTGAAGAGAGAATGAAAAAAATTATGGATGAGATAAAAAGAGGCTCTGGCGAGATAATACTATTTATAGATGAGCTTCATACAGTAATTGGAGCCGGTGCAGCAGAAGGCTCAATTGATGCATCGAATATATTAAAACCAGCATTAGCAAGAGGAGAGCTTCGTTGCGTGGGGGCAACTACTCTTGATGAGTATAGGAAATATATTGAAAGAGACCCTGCATTAGAAAGAAGATTTCAGGCAATATTTGTATCTGAACCAAGCGTTAATGAGACTATTGAAATATTAAAAGGATTAAGGGATAAATATGAAACACATCATAGAGTAAAGGTTTCAAAAGAGGCAATAGAAACTGCTGCTAAATTGTCTGCACGCTATATTACACAGAGATATCTTCCGGACAAGGCAATTGATCTCATTGATGAAGCTTGTGCATCTGTTAGATTAAGGGCTTCTGTTCTTCCTGCTTATCTTACAAAACTTGATGAAAAAGCAAAGCAAATGAACAAGGAAAAAGAGTCTGCCATAAGAGCACAGGAGTTTGAGAAAGCAGCTCACTTTAGAGATGAAGAGAAAAAGATAAGAGCTGAATATGAACGTAAGAAACTCGCATGGGAAGAAGAGAGCAAAACAAAGGAGCCAATAGTTACCGATGATGATGTTGCGGCTATTGTTTCACAGTGGACAAATATTCCTGTTGGAAGACTTGTAGAAGAGGAAAAAGAAAAACTTCGCAATATAGAGAAGGCTCTATCAGAAAAAATTATTGGTCAGTCGAATGCGATAAATATTGTTTCAAACGCAATCAGAAGAGCAAAAACAGGACTAAAGGATCCTCGTAAACCGATGGGTGCATTTCTTTTTCTTGGACCTACAGGAGTTGGTAAAACTGAGTTTGCAAGGGTGCTGGCAGAATATTTATTTGGTTCACCTGACGCTCTTATAAGATTTGATATGAGCGAATATATGGAGAAATTCTCCGTCTCACGGTTAATTGGCGCACCTCCTGGATATGTAGGATATGAAGAGGGTGGACAATTAACAGAGGCCATAAGAAGGCGTTCTTATGCTGTTATACTTTTTGATGAGATTGAAAAGGCTCATCCTGATATTTACAATATTTTACTTCAAATATTTGATAATGGTAAACTCACAGATTCTCAGGGAAGGATTGTGAATTTTTCCAATACAATAATAATACTTACTTCTAATCTCTGGGGTGGAGAAAAGAGCAGTAAAATTCTTGGCTTTAGAGCTGACAAAACTGAAAGTGAAGTAGATAAACTATTGAAAAAAGAAAGTTTGATAAATGAACTTAAAAAGTACTTTAAACCTGAATTTTTAAATAGACTCGATGATGAAATTATTTTCAACACTTTAACGGAAGATGATATTCTGAAAATTGTGGATTTACTCTTTAAGAGGATTCAGGAAGAAGTTGCAGAAAATAATATCAAGCTTACACTCTCTCCAGAAGCCAAAAAACAGCTTGCCAAAGAAGGATTTGATGAAAAGTTTGGAGCAAGACCTTTATGGCGAGTAATGGAAAAAAATATATCCAACGCACTCTCCGAAAAAATCCTTGAGAACCAGATAAGCAATGGCGATTCAATCTATATTGACTTTGTAAAAGAGAGGTATGAATTTGTAAAAGTTAAATCAGAATCAGAAGATTTAGAAAAAGTTCAAATTCCAATCATTTAGGGGTTAAAAAGGGATTTAATGTAAAAACTTATTATAAAGAGCTTAAATTCCTTAAATCTTCTTCTGAAAATCCAAGGTGATGCCCTATCTCGTGATATAAAACTTCTCTAATTACTTTACTTATCGCTATGTTTTTTATCAGTGCCATTTTCTCAATATTTTTCCTAAAAAGTGAGATCTTATCAGGCAGAAGAAATGAATAGCCTAAGGAATTTTTGAATGTATTAGGAACTCCTTCGTAAAGCCCTAAAAGCAGTCCATCGCTGACTTTTTTATCAGGATAGTCCTTAACAAAAATTGCAACATTTTTCAGGTGATCCTTAAATACCTCTGGAAGCATAGATATAGCTTCCTCTAAAAATTTGTAAAAGTTATCTTCTCTTGTCTCATTCATCTGTTGTATATAATTATAATAATATTTAATTTAGAGAAAGGATTTTATATGAGATATGATAAATTTTAAAAGAGTTGTTTGTTTTTTATCAATCCTTTTGGTAATTTGTTTATTTGTTTCTTGCAGCAAAAATCAACAATCCAAGAAATTTTCAAACAGGTATTTCTCCTTTAATTATCCTAAAGATTGGACATTGAGTAGTAGTGAAAACAATGTTACTGTAACAGGTCCTATTGAAGATGCATATTTTGTAAATATAAAATTCGATTTTAATCCTGAAATTGATATGCCTGTTGACGAATTCAAAAAAACGGTTGAAAATCAAAATAGACTCGAACTTATGCCAGGATTTGTTAATGGAGAAGAAAAAGAAATTAAAGTATCAAATTTAGATGCTATAAGACACTCTTTAAAGACAGTTGTTAAGCCCACCGAGAATGCCCCGAATATAACTCTTTTTGTTAACCTAATATATGTGGTATCAGAAGATCAGAAAGTTGGGATTGTAATAACTACCGAAGTTCCCGAACGTTTTAATCTAAAGTATGAAAAGATCTTTAATGAAATAATTGATTCATTTAAATTAAACCAATGAAGAAGATTTTTACATCCTTCTTACTTTTATTTATAATTTTAGCAGACGTTTCCTTAGGTTCTAATGCAAAGAGTGCTCTCTTTGCTCAGATTTCAATAAATGAAAGTCAGTTTCTCTATTTTGGCAATAATATTAAGAAAAATATAATGGTTATGGATAGTTACGGTAATTATATAAAGGATATTCCTTTAAAAACACCTATTAAAGAATTGGGAAGTATCTTTTCTTGTCCCTGTGGAGGATATCTTTTGGTTTCTGACCCTTTAGGCGATAGAATAGTTTCTATTGATGACGCAGATGGTAATATTAGGCATATTCTCTTGGTTAATGACCCTTACGATGTAGCAATTTCGAAAAACAGGATTAGATATGAAGGTGTCATTGGTAATAATAAAAGTTCTATCTTTATATATAATGATAATGGTAAGCTACTACGGGAAATTTCAAAATCTAAGAAGTTCAATGAAGCCTCAAGTATTTTAATGGATATTGATAATTATATTTGGATAAATGATAAAAAGAGCGGTGAAATTATAAAGCTGGATATAAAGGGAAATGTTATATCTAAAACCAGAAACGAAGATTTAAAATATAGCGTTGATATTGATTCAGATAAATATGGACTAATTTATTTAATAACAAAAAATAAGTTAATTTTAAAATTTGATAAGAGAGGAAGACTTTTAAACAAGTTTAATATAGATATCACATCATATCCTTTAAGTATGTGTATAGACCCAGTTGAGTCTTTTATATGGATAGTTTGTGAGGATAATTCTTTATATAAATTTGATATTAACTTAAATCTTAAATTAAAGATTAATGACATTTTAAAGATAGAAAAAAAGAAGGTAATATATCTTAGGATTGGAAGCAGAATTCTTGAAAAAGTCGGTTTTGATACAATTATTTTAGATGCCCCACCATTTATTGACAAGAATTCGAACCGTACGCTTGTTCCAATAAGGGCAATATCTGAGGCATTTGATGCTAATGTTACATGGAATGATAGAGAGAGAAGGGTTACTATTAAGCTAAGTTCAACTGTAATTAATCTAATAATTGGGAGCAGGGAAGCCAAAATAAATGGTAAGAGTGTTTTTCTGGATTGTCCTCCAATGATAATTAATGGAAGAACATTTGTACCTCTAAGGTTTGTCGCTTCTGCATTTGGTGCAACGGTTATCTGGCTTTCTGAAGAGCAGAAAATAATTATTTCTATTTAATTTTTATTATTCCCTCTCGTAAAACCTTAATTCCCTCCTTTGTTAGGGATATAACAGTTGAGGGTTTATCTTCTTTGGCTTCACCACCATCAATAATTATAGAGATCTGATTTTCCCCTCTTCTTAAGGTTTTTTCTATCTCAAAACCATTTTTCAACGGAGCAGATCCACTTGTATTCGCACTTGTAGTTACAAGTGGAAGGTCTATAAAGGACATAAGATCAAGAAGCAATTGACAATTCGGGATGCGAACTCCAATTGTTTCTGAAGGAGATTTAGAAAAATGAATTTTTAAATCATCTCTTTTTTTAAAAACAACCGTTAATGGTCCTGGCCAGTATTTTTTAAGAATTTCATTTTCCAGTAACTCTTCCTCTTCTATATAATCTCTGATTTTATCAATTGAAGGAAGGAGTAAGATTAGAGATTTTTGTTCATCTCTCTCCTTTATTTTATAGATTTTACAAACTGCGTCATATAGGTATCCATTAGCTCCAATTCCATAAACTGTGTCAGTAGGAAAAGCAATTACTTTACCCTGCATTAAAGCATTTTTTATAATTTTCTTTTCCAGAGAGGAAAGATTATTTTTCTCTTTAGCTGATATTATCACTTACTACTTCTTTAGAATTTTAAGCATTTTATGCTCTTCTCTACTTCTAAGCCTTTTAATATTCTGGCTGTGTCGTATTAAACCAAGAAAACCAAAAATTAGACCAAAGGCAATATTCGAAATTGATGGAGTAAAAATGCTAATAAATACAGGAACTGAGATATAACTTAAAATGGATGCAAGCGAAACATATCCAGAAATAATCAAGCTGATTCCCCAGACCAATAATACATATATAGCTACTTGTAAATTTAATGCTGTAATTAAACCAAAAGTTGTAGCTACACCTTTGCCACCTTTAAATTTCAGGAAAGGCGAGAAATCATGTCCAACTATTGCAAAAGAAGAAAGAAGCAGTAAGTGAGATCCATTTATATGAAAGTATTTTGACCCTAAATAGAAAGGGATAAAGCCCTTTAGGAAATCTAAGAAGAATGATAATATGCCAGGTATTGTACCAATTACTCTAAAGACATTTGTTGCCCCTATATTCCCGCTTCCTCGAGTTCTAATGTCAATTCCTTTAGTCATTTTCGCTATTATGAATCCGAATGGTATTGAACCAAGAAGAAAGGAGAAAATAGAAAAGAATATTTCCTTAGCTATAGTAAGTATCCTCCAACTACTCGTGGAATTCCAGCTAAATCTTTTCTTACGAAAACATTTCTTAAGCTGTTTGAATAGAAAAGTTCTTTAACTTTACTTTCTTGAAAGCTTCCATCTATTTCAAGAAGAATCAGGCCATTATTTTTGAGGTATTCTTTTCCTTTGGTTACAATTTTCTTGATTATTTCTAATCCTTCTTTACCACCGTTTAATGCAATTATTGGCTCAGCTTTAACATCAAGTGGCAGCATCTTGAGTCTTTCTTCGGGAATATATGGTGGATTTGAGATTATCAAATCATACTTTTTATCTGGTGGAATGGGAGAAAACAGATCACCACAAAAGAGTTTAATTCTATCATTTAGAGCATAATAATCTATATTTACGTTTGCTATACATATTGCTTCTTCAGAAATATCTACTGCATCTACAAATACATTTGGACAGTTTTTACAGAGTGCAATTGAAATTGCTCCACAACCAATTCCTATTTCTAATATATCTTTTCTTGTTTGAAAAGAACTACATTTAAGGAGTCTAATTCCCTCTTCAACAAGTATCTCTGTCTCTTGCCGTGGAACTAAAACCCCTTTTGCTACATTCAGTTCTATGCCAAAGAATTCTCTTTTACCAGTTATGTAACAGAGAGGTTCTCCTGAAATTCTCTTCTTTAATAATTCCTTGTATTTAAGGTAGTCAGATTGATTAAGATTATCAAAGATGCTTCTGTAAATCTCAGTCTTGCTTTTTTTAAGGATGTAAGATAGGAGCACTTCCGCTTCAGTTCTATTAGAGGAGAACTTCTTAAGATATTTGCTTCCCTCGCTTAAGGCTTCACCTATTGTTCTTCCCATTTAACCGACCAACTCCTTTTTTCTTTCTTCATCATATTTAACTCTTAAGGCTGAGATTAGTTCATCAATTTTACCATTTATTATCTCGGGAAGATTATAAAGAGTCAAGCCAATTCTATGGTCAGTGACTCTATTCTGTGGAAAGTTATATGTCCTTATTTTTTCGCTTCTTTCACCCCATCCTATTTGAGATCTTCTTTTCTCGGCTTTTTCTTCCTCCATTTTTCTCACTTCTATATCAAGAAGTCTTGCCATCAATACCTTTAAAGCTCTCTCCTTGTTCTGAAGTTGAGATCTTTCATCCTGGCAGGAAACAACAATTCCAGTAGGGATATGCGTTATTCTGACTGCTGTTTCATTTTTTTGAACATTTTGTCCACCATGTCCTGAGGCTCTAAAGGTCTCTACTCTTATCTCTTCTGGTTTTATTTTAATTTGAGCCTCTTCTGCTTCAGGCATAACGGCAACTGTTACAGTAGATGTATGAATTCTTCCACTTGCCTCTGTATCAGGAACTCTCTGGACTCTATGAACTCCGCTTTCAAACATTAGATTCTTATATACATCTTCGCCTTCTATTGAGAAGATAATTTCCTTAAAACCTCCAATTCCAGTCGAATGAGAGGAAATAATATCAACTTTCCAGTTCTTAGAATTAGCATATGCTGAATACATTCTGAATAAATCAGCAGCAAATAGGGCTGATTCTTCTCCTCCAGCTGCTGCTCTTATTTCCATTATAACACTATTACCTTCAAAAGGTTCTTCGGGAAGAAGCTTTTCTTCGTATCTATTTTTAAGTTCTTCTTTTATCTTTGTAATCCTTAATAATTCATTTTCAATTTCACAAGCGAGTTCGGGATCTTCTGTTTCCTCTTTAAAATTTGTTAAATCTTCCTCCTCTTTAGAAAGTTTTTCATATTCCTCGAGTATTGATATTAGTTCTTTTAGTTTTACTTCCTCTTTTCCGTACTTAACCAAAAGATTCCTGTCTGATAACACTTCCTCAGAGGAAAGCTTTTTTAAGACCTCTTCGTACTTTTTTTTAAGTTCTTTTAGATCACCGAGCATAATCCTAAACTTTTACGCTATCTACCGCAATACTCTCAAGAAATTTTTGATTAGATGGAGTTTCACTTGCCCATTTGATGAGTCTCTCTAAGGCTTCTGCTGGATCAAGATTTGATAAGAATCTTCTCAATGTCCAGATCCTCTTTAATTCCTCATCAGTATAGAGAAGCTCTTCCCTTCGAGTGCCTGATTTTCTGATTTCTATTGCTGGATAAAGTCTTCTCTCAGCCAATTTTCTGTCCAGAACTAATTCCATATTACCTGTGCCTTTAAACTCCTCATAAATTATTTCATCCATTTTTGAGCCAGTTTCGATTAAAGTGGTTGCAATAATTGTAAGACTGCCTCCTCCATCTATGTTTCTTGCAGCTCCTAAAACTTTCTTAGGTCCGTGTATTGAAGCAGTATCAAGACCTCCAGTTAATGTTCGCCCCGTTGGTGTAACTGACAAGTTATATGCACGAGTAAGTCTTGTTATGCCGTCAAGAAGAATAACAACATCTCTCTTCAACTCTACAAGTCTTTTAGCTCTTTCTACAGCAAGTTCTACAACTCTTATGTGATTTTCGGGAAGTTGATCAAAAGTTGAAGAGAATACTTCTGCTCTCACAGATCTCTGCATATCTGTAACTTCTTCAGGTCTTTCATCAATTAGTAAGATCATCAAAATAACTTCTGGATGATTAATAGAAATGCTCTGAGCCAATCGTTTAATTATAGTTGTCTTGCCAGCCTTTGGAGGAGAAACAATTAAACCTCTCTGTCCTTTTCCTAAAGGAGCTATTAAATCAATTAGCCTTACCGTAAGGTTAGATACTAAATCAGATTCAAGTTTAAAGCGAGATAGAGGAAATATGGGTGTTAAGTTCTCAAATTTTGGTCTGGATTTTATCTCTTCAAGAGAGAGGCCATTAACCTTTTCAATTTTTAAGAGAGCAGAATATTTCTCGTTACTCTGCGTAGGAAGCCTGACAATTCCTTCAATCTCATCTCCTTCTCTTAGGCAAAATTTCTTTATCTGTGAAGGGGCAACGTAAATATCAGAAGAGGCAGGCACATATTTGTTCGACCTTAAAAAACCATAACCATCTGGATGAATATCAAGAATTCCTTTTCCAGGAGCCGTAGGAAACTTTGATAAGATATCTTCCTTTTCAAATTTTTCTTCCTCTATTTTGCTTAAAACTTCTTTCACAGGCATATCTTCAATTATTACAGACTCCTTATTAATAAGTGGCTCATCAATAATTACGGATTTTTCCTCTTCCTTTGTGGATTTTGACAATTTCTTTCTTTTCACAGTTTTCGTATTAATGTTTTCGCCTTCATAAGCTTTAAGAATAAGGTCAATTAACTCATTCTTCTTATAGCTTGTGTATCTCTTTATACCTAATTCTCTTGCTACATCGTAAAGTTCTCGAGCACGTAATTCCTCTAATTCTGAAAGATTGTATTTTTTTTGTATTTCCAAGTTTGACACCTCCAAATAAAATTGATACTAAATAAAGTCTTAATTAAATTTTGTTTAGACAATCTCTACATAATCTGTCTGATCTCTCATTTTTTTCTCTTCTAATATGGACAACACTAAATTTTGTAAAGTTTTTACTTAACTCCCTTGCCTTATCAGCGAGAACTTTTATTTTCGGATCCCTTACTCTATATATTCCCATTAACTGCTTTGTAAGTAGTTCACTATCACTATATATTATCACCTCTTTCTCTTCTTTAAAATTTTGGATTATAAACTCCTCTGCCTTCACAAGAGCTGTATACTCAGCAACATTATTAGTAGCAATTCCAATAAAATTAGATTCTTCAAATAATGTTTTATTTCCTCTTTTTATAACAAATGCATAACTTGCGTTTCCTGGATTTCCTCTTGATGCACCATCAATGTAAACTTTCAACATAATTTCTTAATCTAATACAAGAATTCTTCCACAGTTTTCGCAAGTTATTAAAGAATCTGTTGATTTTTTAAGTTTTTGCAAGGAAGCTAAAGGAATATTAGTTCCACAAACACTGCATCTGTCAATTTCAACTTTAGAAATTGCTTTTCCTTGTCCTATCATTAAAGCTTTGTCAAAAGTCTTAATATAATCAGAATTAATTTCTTCTCTTATTTTTTTACGTCTTGAATCTATTTCTTCTAAAATCTTTTTACAGTTTTCTTCCAGATCTTTATATTCTTTCTCCACCTTATCCAATTCTAATTGAGCTTTATTAAGTTCAATTATTTCTTCTTTAAACTTTTTCTCTAATTTATCTACTTCATTCATAATTTCGAAAACAACCTCTTCGGACTTATCTTTTAGAGTTTTCATTTCCTTTATTTTATTCTCAAGCTCGGTAAGAAATTTAGGATTTGAAGTTTTGCTCGAGAAGAGCTCTTTCTCATGTTTTTTAATATTTTCATATAGAGTCTGCAATTCTAAGTCTTTATCCTGGAGGATATTTTTCTTATCTTTAAGCTCTTTTGAAAGCCTATTTCTTTCATCATTAATCTTCTTAAAATCATGCCTGACTTCACTTAGAGATTTATTAGTCTCATTAAGTTTTTTCTTAATCTCATTCTCTTTGTCTTGTAAAAGTTGTAGTTCACATAATAATTTTAATTCATTCGTCATAATTTAGCTACAGTTACGAAAGCACATAAATGCCAACTTTTGAATAAATGGGCCCTGAAGGACTCGAACCTCCGACTTGCTGGTTATGAGCCAGCTGCTCTACCGACTGAGCTAAGGGCCCCCAAAGCCTCCCAACAAATTTATACAAAGTATTAATCAATAAAGTAACTCGATTAACCAAAAAAATGTTAAGAATAAATTTACAAAAGTCAAGAATAATAATCAAGTCAATCTGCTCTCTAAGCATATGTAAAAGTTATAAATAAAGTAATACAAATCTTTAATCATAATTATAAAAGTGGTATCCTATTAAGACAAGTATTTGAATCATGGTTGTTCTTTTGTATCAATAAGCATTGATAAACTTGGCGGAGAGGGTGGGATTTGAACCCACGAAACACTTAACGTGTTTATCTGCTTTCGAGGCAGATGCTATCAACCACTCAGCCACCTCTCCATTAATCCTTTCGAATTTTAAAGAAAAAATCTTTCATTAATGATAATGCTTCGTATTCTAATATACCACTTATTATTTCTACTTTTAATTCCTCTTTTCTGATTTTGTTAGTTCCGCTAAATGCTCCGGTTATAGTATTTGCCACGCCGTAAATTAGCCGCTTAAACCTCGAGAGAATTATTGCACCCATACACATAAGGCAAGGCTCAACAGTAACATATATATCACAATTATCTAATCGCCAATCACCCAAAACTTTTACCGCCTTTTCAATTGCGACAAGTTCTGCATGTTTAAGCTGGCTATTTTCTCTTAAAATTTGGTTGTGGGCTCTTGCTATAACTTCCTCGTTAAAGACAATCACTGCTCCTATCGGAACTTCTTCCCCTTCCTTTGCTTTTCTTGCCTCTTCTAAGGCTATTCTCATAAAGTAATCGTAATCCATAATCTGATTCTAAGGTAATTCGTCAAGCGTCTTAAACTCGTATCCTTTGTCTTTAATAGTTTTTATTATTCTTGGAAGGGCAATAGTATCGTCCTTTGAGACAGCGTGAAGGAGTATTATGGCTCCATTATGAAGTCTACTTATGACGGTATTATAACTTTCTTCTGCTCCTCCGGGCAAAGGCTCCCAATCTCTCAGGGCTATACTCCAAAAAATTGTCTTATATCCAAGGCTCTTAACTAAAGCAAGACTTCTCTCGCTAAATTCACCCATTGGAGGTCTAAAATATTTCATATTTTCGTCTATGATTTTGCTGTATTTATTAGCAAGCTCTTTTATTTCAGATTTCATTTCGGTTAGGCTTAATGTGGGAAAACTTGGATGATTCACCGAATGGTTACCTACAATGTGTCCTTCATTAAGCATTCTCCGAACAAGGCTCTCATTATTGTCAAGGTAATATCCCGTGATAAAGAAAGCTGCTTTGACATTATTCTCTTTCAAAATATCGAGTATTCGAGAGGTATACCCTCCCTCATAACCCTCATCAAAGGTTAAATAAACCTCTTTTCTGTTTGTATCACCGAGATAATAACCATCATATTTAAATAAAAGTTCCTTCCAGTTTTTAGGAACATCAGGAGGAGTTCCATCAGTTGTGGGAACTAATCCCCAGCCATATTTCTCATTACTGAGTGCTCCTAAATTGTTTGAATCTTCCTGAGAGTGACTCGCTGGAGTTTTCTCCTCTTCAAGCTTCTGCTTGCTAACAATAGGTTTTTCTTTATTATCTGGCACCTCTTCTTTAGGTGGCTCAATTACCTGAGATTGCGGTGGACTTTTTATTTGAGGAACATCCTTTTCTGAAAGGGAAGAAGAATTTTGTCTTGAACATCCTGTAAGTTCTAAGACCAAGAAAGCTACAATAAGTAAAAGAGTTAAGAATCTTTCTGTCTTTCCTATAAACTTTTTGTCCATTTTAGATTTAAACTCTAAGCTCCTTTTGAAACTTAATTTGATCAAAAACTCAAATAAATAACTTTTCTTTTTCCTGATTATATATTGCCAACCTAAAAAGTAAAGAAATTCGATTAATTTAGGCGGGTTTCTGTATGTAATCTTTTCGCTTTTTAAAGAATAAAATCTAAGGATATAATCATCATATTAAAATCAATCTCAGGAGGTTTTAGATGAAAAGGGGATTTATTGTAATTTCTTATCTGATCATTGTTTTCCTCTATATTTTACTATCTCATCTTTTGCCGAGAATGGATCTAAGACAATTCCAGATGTAGAACCCTTCATTTATAATGGAAGAACCTTTGTTCCATTAAGAGTTATTAGCGAAGCTCTTGATAAAGATGTAATCTGGAACGAAAGCACAAATACAATTGATATTAATGACAGAAGAGCAGAAAACACAAATAAAGAAGAAATTTTTCAAGTAAAGCAAGTTATCGATGGCGATACTGCATTTTTATATGATACTGATGGAAAATTAATTGACTCAAAGAGGTATCCTTAGTTAAAAACTTAGAAGAAAATCAATTCGGTCTCTTGCTTAAAGATTATTGCACTCTAAAATTAAAGGAAATAAAGAGAAAAGATTTAAAAGAAATTAAAAAACTTCTCAGGCAGGCTCCTAATGATAAGAGAAGACAAGGAGGTATACTCAGGATAGAGAGGATAAAGATATGAAGATCAATGATACTCAAGTAACACTTGAAAATTTAGAAGCAACACCTCTTGCCCATGATTCTATTATTTTAAATAAGGAAAGGTTTGTACAAATTTTAAGCGAAATTTCCATCTCTGGTAACCTGGAATTTCTGAAAAATAAAATTAAGAAACTGAAAAATATTTTAATTTATCCTAAGAATGACGAGGAAGGAATCTTAAATATAGACGCCAATGGAGACACTATTTCTTTAAAGCGAGATGTTTTAATTTCTGAACTGGAACAGATTTCGGAAGCACAGACACTTGAAAGATCCTGATTGAAAGATCCTGATGTTGCTCAAAAAGCAAAAGAATTAATTGAAAAATAGAATAAATAAGAATTCTTTAAAACAATAATGTAAAAAATATGGCGTTGATCGCTTGCAAAAGAATGGTTTTTGTGATAATTTATTTTATGTAGAGTATTTGTTTGTACATGACTGTGCCTCATTTTTTAAACTTTGGTCCTTTTAGAGACCGCATATAATAAATTAAGGGGGTACAGCCGTCTTAATATGCACCTTTTCCATATTCTGATTCGGTCCATATCTTTACGCCATAATATTCAATTATTTTCTTGCATATTGGCAGACCAAGACTAATATCCTCTTTTTGAATTTGATTTTCTCCAAACTGCGCCTAACAGGAGTCGAACCTGCAACCTACGGTTCCGTAGACCGTCGCTCTATCCAGTTGAGCTATAGGCGCATCAATATAATATTTTAATCATTTCCAAAATATTTGATAATACCGTTTTGGATTCCGTAAGCAATAATTTCGAGATTATTATCTTTACAGAGAAATGCTTCATCTTCTGGGTTTGACATAAAGGCACATTCAAAGACTATAGCTGGTATTCGCACAATTTCCTTTATTATATCTCTTTCTTCATAACATATCCTGCGCTGAGGAATACCAGTGGTCTTACAGAAATCTGTAAGCATTATTAAAGCAAGGTTTTCGAATTCCTCTCTACAGTAATATACTTCAGTGCCTCTTATGTTTCTATTCTCAGGAGCAAAGTTTTGATGAATTGAAACAAAAAGATCTCCCTTGCTATCATTGATTATCCTTATTCTTTGCTCATATAATGGCGTATATGGATAAGATTCTTTATCTCGTGTTAAGATAACTTTTGCCCCTCTTCTTTCAAGAAGTTCCTTTAATTTTAAGGCTATTTTTAGATTAACCTCACTCTCAAGTAGACCTGTATAGCCTATTGCACCACAATCATAACCATATTCTGAGAAAGCACCGTGCCCTGGATCAATAACTATAGTCTTATTAAAAAGAGCTCTTGGAAATGAGTCTCTAAATGTTATAGAAATAATTCTTTCATAATTTATCAGTCTAACTTCATAGAAAGGAAGCCTTGAGAGATTAAAAACAAATTTTAATACTGGAAGATCTTTTTCTTTATCAGTTATTAACTCATATTTCCAAATATATTCCGATAACTCTATATGAACTTCTGAGAAAAGATACGTATTAATTAAAGTTAAGTGAAGTTCATTTAAACATTCTCTAAACTCGAATTCAAGAGGATACTTCCCCTCAATGAGAATCAAGTGTTCTCCATCTATATCTTTTTCAGTAAAATTGACTATTGAATTATTTACAATTGGTTCTTTCTTACTACTACACAAAACAGCTGGGAAGATTATTGCAAATATAAGAAGTATCTTTAAAAATAGCCTCAACTCATCTACTTTTTATTAGCTCTCAAAAAATCTCTTAATTCCAGAGAGCAATCCCTCAGCAATTAAACTTATAAAGTTATCGCTTCCAAGCATTTTTTCCTCTTCTGGATTCGATATGAATGCACATTCAACAAGAATTGACGGCATTGTCGTAATATCTTTAGTGACAGCAAAACCTCTTCGTTTTGCTCCTCTTGAGATAAGACCCGTTTTAGAACATAAGGAATCTAATATATACTCAGCAGCCTTTTTAGAATTATCATTAAAATAATATGTCTCACTACCATTTGCCTTTTGGTCAATAGAAGCATTTTGGTGAATTGAAATAAATAAGTCTGCCCCACTCTTATTTGCGGATTCTACTCTTTGTTCAAGAGTTGGAGTCTTATCGTCTTGCTCTTTCTCTCTTGTCAAGACAACTTTTGCCCCCTCTTTTTCTAATAACTCTTTTAACTTTAAAGCAACTTTTAGATTAGTCATACTTTCAAGCAGACCTGTAGGTCCTATAGCTCCGACATCATAATATCCATCCTCTGAAAATGCTCCATGTCCTGCATCTATTATTATTAATTTTCCTCGAATACCCTTTTCTTCACTTGACTTAAAGGTTAAAACAAGTTGATGTTTATCAGACAGGACTGCCTCTTCATATTTAGAGTATTTAGAGAGATCAATTTGTATTGTGGAATCTGACTGTCTATCTGCTTTTCTCTTGTTTGATGTAATCTTCAATATCATATCGTTTTCTGGAATTTTTACTGAATTTCCAAGAATAGTATTTTTGCTTATCACATTAAGAATATTTCCCTCTCTTTTTAGCTCATACTTTATAGGAAGGGAGTATTCAATGGTGAGAATTTTTGATTTTAAAGCCTCTTTCATAGAGATATTAGAGATTACATTATCTAAGTAGTAAAGATTTTCGAAATTACTGAAGGAAAGATTGAATATTTTTTCACAGTCAGTCACTCCAACATAAAGAGTATCATTAAAAATCTCTATTGAAGAATTAGTTTCAATTCTGCTCTGATGTTCAGAACTCTTTATAAAAGCATATTTTGTCCCTGGCTTAAGTCTATACTCCTTATCATATAATTTGATTATAGCCTCTCCGTTTTTATCGTCCCATGATAGAATTCCATCCACCATATTTGAAAATACGTAAAGAGGAACGTAGAGGGTATTATTATAATATTTGAGCAAGAGACTATTTTCTATTTCTATTCCATTTATGAATAGTCGAGGTCCGCTATAATTTGAATAATCAGTTAATTCAATTATGAGTTTTGATTTTTCCTTAGTAATCACATATTTTAAGTTCTTTTGCATATCAATAATTATTCGCACTATATTAGGATTAACAGAAAACTGGGTAGCTCTAACCTGAAGTATATCCTCTTTATTTATCTGTTCGATATAATCTTTTTGAAATAGGATTGAATCTTTTACATCGAGAACAAAACGAAGAGGATTATCTAAAATGAAACTATCAAATTTATATGTTCCATCTTCATTAAATAAGACTGTTAAAGTCATTCCTTTTGTTTTTGTGGCCCATGAAATACTTGTTATTTTAAACTGCTTGTATTCAGCCCCTTTTTCTTTTAAGAAAGGGGAAATACTTCCGCCATCAATCCAGCATTCATCCAATTTTGCACCTTTAACTTGGTACCAGATCTCCCTATTATGATTTTGTGCAACTCCGACTATTTTGATAGTGCCAATCTTAGAATCAATTGAACCCTTTTTATTATAGCTTTTTCCTGGTCCATCATAGACTTCAATATTTATATTCTGTGGAAGTGAAAATGTCAGCCCAACTTTCTCAATGCTTACAAGTTCATCTTTCTTAGTGAACGATACAAGCGAGCTTAATACCCAGCCATTTTTATTTTGAAACTGTATTCCAAGCCAGTATTCTTTACTTGAGGTATAGGCACTACCTAAAATCGTTACTGGAGAATTTGCGGAAATCTCAAAAATCTTTTCATAATTTGTACTGGGTCCTTTTCGAACGTTCACTGAATCCTTTGTTTCAGCTCCTCCCTGAACATTTTTAACATCAATAACCCAGGATGCTACCCATCCACTACCATTAGATAGCCTTATTTCATACCATATTTTTCCATTAACATCATTCGCTTGAGAGAGTATTTTAAACTCACCTTTTCTATTTATTACAGTAATAATTTTCCCCTGGATTGAAGGAGTATCTCGCACATTAACTACTGGTTCTATAACAGCAATTTTGCCAGATACCTCGGTTTTCTTTTCACTGTATTCTTTTACCGAGACTACCCAGGATGCAGCCCAGCCCTCCACTCCATTTGGAAGTCTTACCATATACCACGTTTTTCCATTTTCATCATAAGCTTCATAAATCCCTCTTGTTTCAAGATGACTGGTAATAGTAGCAATTAACTCGTATTTTAAACCCGGTCCCTTTCTCAAATTAACAATTGGGTCTATTACAATTAGTTTGGTGCTTGCACTTTTCTTTTCAGATACTTGAGTTTTTATTTCTACTACCCACGAGGCAACCCATCCAGATGAGCCATCATCAAGATTAATTTTATACCAGAGTTGACCGTTAGAATCTTTAATCTCTGCTATTATTGTTTTTTCTACTTTTTCTTTAACAACAAGTTTTATCTCTGAATCAATCGAAGGTTCAGTTCTTATCCTTATACCAGCATCAATTATTGCAATCTTTCCCTTTACAGGAGTTTCTGTTTGAACGGTTTTTATCCTATCGATAACCCATGAGGCTACAAAACCTTCAAGCCCTTCTTTTATTTTTATTTTATACCATAGTTTCCCAGCAGTATCTTTTGCTTCTCTCGTGATTAGGAATTCTCCTTTATCTTCGATTGTGTAAACAACATCAGCATCCAATGATGGAGCAGTTCTTAAATTTACTTTTGGCGTAATAACTGCATACCTTAAAGTCTCGCTCACAACGAATGAATTTAAAGAGGAGGTCGTTAAAATTATTGCTAATATGCAACTAATAGATAGAATTTTTTTAAAATAACTTCTTCTCATATTTTTAGTCCTCACCTACCATTTTAGACTTTTAATTTCCTTTTTAAGCTCTTTTTCTTTGATTTTTTCTCTTCTGTCATACTTTCTTCTTCCTCTCGCAAGAGCAATTTCTATCTTGACAAGATTGTTTTTTATGTAAATTGAGAGAGGAATAACGGTAAGTCCTTTTATGGTTATCATACCAGTGATTTTATTAATCTCTCTTCTGTGTAGAAGAAGCTTTCTTTTTCTATCAGGGTCACTATTGAAAGAAGAATGTAAAGGTGTAATGTGAAAGCCCACAAGATAAAGTTCAGAGTTAATAGGTTCTACATAGCTATCTTTAAATGCCACCTTTCCATCTCTCACACCTTTTACTTCGGGTCCCGTTAGCACAATACCTGCTTCCCATTTATCCACTATATCATAAAAATGTTCTACTTTTTTGTTTCTGGCAATAATCTTAATTTTATCTACGCCTTTATCCATCTTAGTGACTTTATTATAAACTTTAAAAGATTCAGGTCAAACCATATTTATGTTTGTTAATTGTGATTAGATTTTAACTCATCTAAAAATTTAGAAAAATCATCAGGAAGTGGAGCAGTAAATGTAGCCAATTTATCAGTATTTGGCATAATAAAACTTAGTTTGTAAGCATGCAATAATTGACCCTTTACTTTGTCCTCTTTCTTGCCATAAATGTAATCACCAACTACAGGATGACCTATATAAGCAAGATGAACTCTTATCTGATGAGTTCTGCCAGTATGAATTCTAATGTCTAAAAGAGTGTACCTCTCAAATCTTTCTTTAATTCTTATATCTGTGGCTGCAAATTTGCCGCCCTCAGATACCTTGACTCGCATTAATTTGTGGTCATTAGCTAATGGAAGCACAATTCTTGCATAGTCCTCCTTAAAGTTTCCATGAACAAGCGCAAGATATCTCTTTTCAATTTTTCTTTCCTTGAGAAGTTTTGCAATGTATGAATGAGTTTCATTATTTTTTGCAACTATCAGGAGTCCTGTAGTATCCTTATCGAGCCTGTGGACTATTCCTGCACGTTCATCACCATAATTCAGAGATAATTCTTTTGAATAATTGAGAAGAGCATTGACTAATGTTCCTTTCTTAACTTTTGCAGTTGGATGCGTTAATATACCCCTCGGTTTATTTATTACTATTAAATTTTTATCTTCGTAGATTATATCTAATGGAATGTTTTCTGGCTCCACCTTAGAATTATCAGGTAAAGGAAGCTCTATTCTTACTTCATCTCCTGATTTTACTTTGTAGGAAGGTTTTTCCGAAACTGAATTTACTGCTACTTTATTATCTTTTATGAGAGATATAATTTTACTTCGAGAAATGCCAAGTTTTTTACTTAAGAGAATATCAAGCCGCTCTGTGGATTCAAGATAAGAAACTTTGAATATTTTCAGATTTTCTTCCATAGAAAACAATGTATGTAATTAGCAAAATACATCCAATTGTTATTGATGCGTCAGCAACATTAAACACGTAAAAAGAATCTATCTTAATAAAATCTACAACATAACCATAAAAGATTCGGTCAATGATGTTTCCAACAGCACCTCCGATAATAACTGAAAGAATCGATAATAGTGTGCCATTTGCAAGTTTATAAAATATAAATGTGATTAATATCACAGAAATGCTTGATATAACTATAAAGGCAAACTTGTTTATATTAACATCTGAAAAAAGCCCAAAAACAATCCCCTTATTTTTTACAAGAACAATTTCAAAAAATGGTAGCAGCTTAATTTCCTTTCCAAGGCTTAATACAAATATCTTTGTTATTCTGTCAAGTATTAACACTATAAAAAACAGAAAAAAATTAGGCCAGAATTTAAGGTTGATCTTCTTCTGTATTTGAGAGCTTTGTTGATATATCTGACTGTTCTGACTCATCATCTTTTCTAATTAAACTTAATTCTGATAGATTTTCAAATTTTCCATCAATTTTCGTAAGAAGCTTCATAAAAGTTTCAAGATAGGCACCAAACTCTGAGCTAAATTGCCTATAGATATTGTTTAATGTCTTTAATTTTTCTATTGCATCATTTTTTATTTGTTCTGCCCTTATGTTTGCTTGCATTAAAGTTAAATCAGCCTGTCTTTCTGCAGCAAGTTTTATTTCATCAGCTGTCTTTTGTGCCAATGTTAGAGCTTTCTGTAATTGCTCACTTGTACTTCTATACCTTTCAAGTTCAACAATAAGTCTATTGTTCTCCTCTTTCATATCTATGACGCTCTTGTATAGTTCCTCATAGTCGCTTCTAATTACTTTAAGGAATTCATCAACCTCTTTCCTGCTGTAGCCACCTGTTATTGCTATTTTAAAAGTCTTCTTTGAAAGCTCTAATGGGGTTAACATTTTAATCCTCCAAAATTAATTTTATATTACTCTTAAAATTCGCCTATTCTTATACAGGCTGCATAATGTTCTTTACTGTAGCTTTTTAAGGGAGGCTCGATTTCAGCGCATTGTTCAATTGCGTGTGGGCAACGTGTTCTGAATCTGCATCCAGATGGTGGATTTATGGGAGAGGGAATATCACCTAAGATAATCTTTCGCTCTCTTTTTGCCTCAGGGTTTGGTATGGGAACAGCGTTTAATAGAGCATGAGTATAAGGGTGTAGAGGAGAAGTAAATAATTCTTGATTAGGAGCTACCTCGACTAACTTTCCAAGATACATAACTCCAATTACATCAGACATATGTCTTACAACTGCCAGGTCGTGAGCAATAAATAGATATGTCAAATTAAATTTATTCTGTAATTCTTGAAGAAGATTGATAATCTGAGATTGGATTGAGACATCAAGAGCAGATATTGGCTCATCACAAACTATAAAATCTGGATTTAAGATAAGCGCTCTGGCTATTCCAATTCTTTGTCTCTGTCCACCTGAAAATTCATGCGCATACCTCTTTAAATATTCTGGGCGCAGTCCAACAATTTCCATTATATTTTTTACTCTTTGTTCAATTTCTTTTCTTTTTCGAACTCCATGAACAACAAGTGGTTCACCAATTATGTCTCCTACAGGTATTCTTGGGTTTAGAGAACCATAAGGATCTTGAAAAATAATTTGAGCACTCTTTCTCATTCTCCTCAAAGCTTCACCTTCAAGTTTAGTAATTTCCTCCCCTTTAAAAAAGACTTTTCCAGCTGTGGGTTCGTAGAGTCTAATTGTTGTTTTGCCAGCTGTGGTTTTACCAGAACCTGATTCACCTACTAAGCCATAGGTTTCGCCTTTTTTAATTTCAAATGAGATATTGTCAACAGCTTTCACATCAGCGATTTTTCGACTAAAAACTCCTCCATAAATTGGAAAATATTTAGTAAGGTTTTCTACTTTTACTAAAACTTCTTTTTCCATAATTAAATCTCCTTCTGTTTACTAATTTGGTCCATTTATTATAGGATACCAGCATCTTGCAAGATGTCCCTTTTTGACATCTTCAAGGGGAGGCTCAATTTCTCTGCACTTATCCTTAACTCTGTTGCATCTTGGATTGAATTTACACCCCAAAGGCATATGATAAGGATTTGGGACAACTCCTTTGATTGCAGGAAGTGGTTCATCTGTTTTTGGCTTATCAACTCTTGGTATGGAATTTAAAAGTCCCCAAGTATAAGGATGAGATGGATTCCTAAATAGTTCTAAAGCGCTTGTATACTCAACAATTCTTCCGGCATACATAACTGCAATCGAATCAGCCATTTCCGCTACTACTGCAAGATTATGAGTAATGAGAAGGATGGACATATTTGTCCTCCTTTTTATGTCTTTCATTAGCTCAAGAATCTGGGCTTGAATTGTAACATCTAATGCGGTAGTTGGCTCATCTGCAATTAAAAGATGTGGATCACATGCGAGAGCCATCGCAATCATTACTCTCTGTTTCATTCCACCACTCATTTGATGAGGAAAGTCATTGAAACGTCTTGCTGGGTCGGGAATACCAACTGAATGAAAAAGTTCAATTACCTTTTCTTTCGCTTTTTTTTCGTCTATCCCGAGGTGGTTAATTAGAACTTCACTAACCTGGAATCCGACAGTAAATACAGGGTTTAGAGAGGTCATTGGTTCTTGAAATATCATTGATATATCATTTCCACGTATTTTTCTCATCTCGTCTTCGGATTTTTTAAGGAGATCCTTTCCATTAAATATGATTTCTCCCTTTTCTATTTTTCCAGGAGGGGAGGCAATTAAACGCATAATCGATAGTGAAGTGACAGATTTACCGCATCCTGATTCTCCGACTAGACCCAATGTTTCACCCTTTTCCATATTAAAACTAACATCTTCAACTGCATTTACCACTCCATCCATCGTATAAAAGTTTGTACAAAGATTCTTCACTTCAAGCAAAGACATATATCAACTTCCCCTTTCGTTTCAAGCGAAATATCAAAACTTTTTCAGGAATAAATATAGCCTAACATTTGCTATTGTCAAATGAACTTATACTCAGTACTAACTTGCTTTTTCCTTCTTTTGTGCCAATTTGTTTGCATGCTGCGCTAAACGATTTGTCCACCTTATCATCAAAAATACAACAAGTGCAACTACAAGGAAATCTATAGCAGTTGCAACAACTTTGCCGTAAAATATACCTTTCCAGGAAAGTTCCTCAATGCTTTTTACTCCAAGAGTGGTAAGCAGGGGGTTAAAAATTAAAGGCGCAAGCAGGTTGTTAATGAGACTTGACACAAGTGTGTTGAGTTTACCACCTATGATTACGGCCACTGCAAGCCCTAAGACATTGTATTGTTTTAAAAACTCCATAAATTCATTAATCATCTTGCTCTCCTATCTTTGGCAATTTTTTTCCAAAAAAATCAATCCATTAAAACAAATAAAAAGTCTCTGTAAATTAAAAATCTCACTACCTTTTAAGGATACTCACAGAAGGCTGGTAGTGAGGCAGAAGTCAAAAAACATAATTATCTAATTATCATAAATTTTACTACTTTTGAAAAACTATGCAAGAACACAATGTAACTATGATGTTCAGTTTCTGTTTCAAAAATAGGCAAGTAGAAAGCTGCTGCAAGGTTGACTTGTCGATAGACCTTTCAATTGAATAATCAATATCTTCCATACAAGCATTCAAGCCTAAGGTGGCTTTTTTAAGAAGCTAAATACCATTATTCTTCTTATGAATCCATTCCTTCTCTACCATAAGCCCTAAGCGATCTTCAAATGTAAGCTCTTGTATTGAAGGATCAGGATCGCTAAGCATTCGAACCATAATATTCAGTTTTAATTCTCGAAGTTTCTTAACTGTAGGATTTTTCAGCATTTCTAACCTCCTCAACGTTTAGCCTCCCTTTCAAAGATCTAATGAAAGGGTACCAGTATTTGTTTAAAATACGACAAGATGTCGGGGTGTACCGAAATGTTGTCAGATAAATCTGTTACGCTGTCCGGATGTTTTTAAAATCAGCATCCGAATACTTCCCATAATAAAAGAAAGAGATAAAATTTATAAGAAAATTATTAATAAAGAAAAATATTTAAATTTTCCTTGACAAAAGAAAAAATTTTTTATAATTTTGTGTTATGAATTTTAAAATCGTGCTACAAAGAGAATAAGAATGGGAAAACTTGTAAGATTCGGAGTTTCAATTGAGGAAGATCTCTTAAAAAAGTTTGATGATTTTATAAAAGAGGAGAACTATCCGACAAGATCAAAGGCAATAGGAGACCTAATTAGAGAAAGCTTAATAAAGAGAGAGTGGGTCAAGGGAGAGGAAGTTGCTGGCTCTATCATCCTTGTTTATAATCACCACAAAAGAGAGATAGTTGATAAATTAACAGATGTTCAACACAATTATCATCACATCGTTTTATCAACTCTTCACATTCATTTAGACTATGATAATTGTCTTGAAATAGTTGCAGTTAGAGGAAAAGCAAAAGAAGTTGAAAAATTAGGAAAAATTTTAAAAAGTACAAAGGGAGTAAAACATAGTTCGATGATAATTACAACAACAGG
>Ga0067045_1028716_pt1 | contig 28628 bp, 25 predicted proteins | sample TerdegcTABiofilm_FD_59184 | JGI IMG/M metagenome (GOLD analysis project Ga0067045, IMG submission 59184) | Combined Assembly of (Gp0054472, Gp0054536) Wastewater bioreactor microbial communities from Singapore -Terephthalate degrading...
TCATCGAAGGAAACCATCCTAAGTCCGGAAAGAAGGTCTGGGACCTGAACTAGGATTATATTGGGGTACCTTTCTTTTATTATCTTTTCAACGGCATAACCCGCGCCAACAGCTACTCGCCTTTTTGAAAGATCTGCCAGGGATAGATCTCCGGTTAGGGATTTTCTTACTATTATCACATTGGATATCTCGAAAAAGGGCTCTGAAAAGAAAAAGGAGTCTTCCAGCTCCGAGGTCTTTTGGGCAGCTCCCAGAATATCTATCTCTCTGTTTTTTGCTTTTTCCAGGACGTCCTTCCAGGAGAGTTCTCGCTGGATCCTTAGATCAATACCAAGACGCTCCTGAATAAGATCGATGTAATCAGAAATTAAACCTGAGTATCTTTCTTCGGAATCAAAAAATTCAAAAGGGGGCCAAAAGGGATTAGGAGCCAAGAGGATCTTATCCCTATTGGTCTCCAGCCACTGTTTTTCTATGATTGTAAGTTTATCTTCCTCAAGCCGCGTAGATATATAGATACCTGTGGTTAGAGCAATGGCGAGCAGGAGAATAGTGTAAACAGGCCAATAGTATTTTAGAAAATTATGGAGCTTAATTTTAAAATTTGATTTTTCTGTTCTTGTTGAAGAAGCGGCTTTTTCCTTAATCATAATATCCGGTCTTATGAGGAAAAAGAGAAATAAGGCAGCAGTAATTCCGAAACCGATAAAAACCAAGGCGGAGGTTATCTCGGAAAGGAAATTAGAGGCAGAGGAGAGTTCGATCCAGCGATGTTCCAGGTTTTCCTTTTCTTTTTCCGTGATTAAGGAAAGGCCTTTTTCGAGGATGCTATTTAACATTGGTTCTTCAACCCGGCTTGCAAAGGCTATGGAAAAGGTAAAATCTGTCTCTCCTGCAACACGAAGGTTTTGAATCTGTTCTTTTTCTATGTAATAGGAAGCAACCTTTAAATCCGTAATCAAAGCATCTAATTCCCTTGAAGAAACCATCCTTATTCCTTCAAGATTACTCTTTACTAAAAGGTAATCTAACTTTGGATATTTCTTCTCCAGGTATTCATTAAAGGTATATCCTTCGATAACCCCTATTTTTTTATCTAAGAGATCTTCCTCCCTCAAGGTTCCTTTGATCGTCTGCGGTGTTAGAATTATTGCAGGATAGGTAAAATAGGGTTTTGAAAAAAGGAGGAATTCCTCCCTTGATGGACTGGGAACCGCGGAACTAACCATATCCAAAGATCCCTCCTTTAGAGCCTTGATAATATCCGGCCAGGAGGAGTACCGGACGATCTGAAAGTGCACACCAATTTTCTTTTCCAAAAGACGGATATAATCAGCAGAGATTCCCGAATATTGGTCCTCCTCATTGAAAAAATCGATGGGAGGATAATCCGGTGCCGGGGCAAGAAATATTGTATTGTTTCTTTTTATAAGCCAGTGTCTCTCCTCTGGGGAAAGCACATCATAAAAAAAGGAACTTTTACAGTTTATTAGCAATAAAAGAAAAGGGAGAAGTAAAAGAACCTTCTTTTGAGCAGTCCAAAACATGGAGGAATTGTATCACAAAATAATCATTAAATAAAAAGAAACAACAAATCGAAAACCTGTGGTATTGTTATTTCATGAAATATACAGCTGTAATAATATTTCTACTGTTTCTTTTTTCCTGCCAGCTTCCTGTTAGAAAGAGTGAAACTCCGGGAACACCGGTTGTCTCAAAAAAAGAGGATCCGAGGGTAACAGCCTTTAGAGAAAAGGTTGTAGAAGGAGCAGAGTATATATTAAAAACAAAGAGCCTTACCGTCCGGGGCAAAACCTTCAATTCTGATTGTAGTGGAACGGTTCTGGCTGTTTATTATTATGCAGGAATTGATCTTACAAAAGAGTTTAGTCAATTTCAGGGGAGTGGAGTAGACAGAATCTATGGGATAATGGGTAAGTATAATCTTTTACATCAGGAAAAAATGCCCAAGCCCGGGGATATTATCTTCTGGGACAATACCTATGATAAGAACGAAGATAAAAAATGGAATGACGAATTAACACATATAGGGGTTGTTCTAAGAATCTCTGATAGTGGAGATATTCAGTATATCCATTACAACTATTCTAAGGGAATTGCAATGGAGGAGATGAATCTTTTTAATCCAGAGGTTCACACTAAGGTTTCCTCTTCCGGAGAAATCCTTGTAATCAATGCCCCCATGAGAATGAAAAGTCAGAATTGGGATAAAAACCGATGGCTATCCAGTCATCTGTTCCGGGATTTTGCCAAGGGATACTATCTAGGTGTGCTCTGGTAGAAGGCTTGGTACTATTTGCTTTTAAAGGCCAGGGTAAATTCTGTGCCCGCTCCGGTTCTTATTGATATTTTTGCCCCGATTTGATCCGCGAGAATAGATACAAGCTGAAGCCCGAGGGTTTGAGTTTTTTTTGGGTCAAGAGCTTTTGGAAGGCCAGTACCAGTATCCTGTATTGAAAGTTCCAGAAAATCATTGGGAAGGTTTTTTAAACGGATTAGGATCTGTCCTTTTTCATCTTTTACAAAGGCATGTTTTAGGGAATTAGTTACCAGTTCATTTACTATAAGACCGCAGGGAATCGCTTTGTCAAGACCGAGAGCTATCTCTTCACAAAGGATCTTCCTTTCTATCCTTTTATCAGAATCGTATAGAGAGAATAATTCCAGGGTCATGGTGTTAAGATAATCGCAAAAGTTTATCTCATTAAAGCTTTTTGATTTATACAGTTTTTCATGGATCAATGCCATGGACCTGATTCTATCCCTGCTCTCTTTAAATGCCTCCAGATATATGGAATCCTTTATGGTAAGGGCTTGCATACTTAGGAGACTGGAGATTACCTGGAGATTGTTCTTTACCCGGTGGTGGATCTCCTGGAGGAGGATCTCTTTATCAAGTAATGCCGATTCTAAGGCTTTTAGGTCTCTAAAAGCCCGAAGGGAAGCTACCAAAGTAGTGAAGAGCTTCTGATCCGTAAGCTCCACCTTTTCTTTATAATCATTTATATCAAAATCCTTAATTACCTCTCTCTGAGGCGCCTGGCCGGGTTGCCCGGTTCTTAGGATAATCCGGACATAGGGATTTTTTAATTCCCTTCTGATGTATTCCACCACCGCTAGACCTGTATTCTCCTTTTCCATTACTATATCTAGAAGGATAACTGCTGTGTCTGGGTTTTCTTTAATAAGCTTCTTTGTTTCTTCTCCAGAATAGGCACTCAGAAAAAGGATATCCCGATTTTCAAAGCTGAATTCTTCCAGGGCGAATTTTGTTACGCCATGAACCTCTTCCTCGTCGTCGGCAATTATTATTTTCCAGGGTTTTTCTTGGCTGCCAGGTTTTGTTGATTTTCCTGTCTTAAGAAAGGGATACGTCTTTGAAGAACCAGTCATTTCACCTTCCTTACGAATGCTTAGACAAGAATAATCTCTGTAAATGGTTAAGTCAAGAAAGGATGCTTTTATATAGATTTTTATATAGACAGAGAAAGATCGGGCGGGATTTCTCCCGCCCCCTTTATCTCAAGGCTCTCCCATCGAAAAAGTCTGTTTTGTAGAAACCTTAGTTACCCTGAAGCATTGCTTTTATATCTTCCGCAGGTTCGGTAATTCCCTTTATTCCAAAGGCCTGCCCCAGGAGTTCTGCAACCTTTGGCGACAGGAACTCCGGAAGGGTAGGACCAAGCCTGATTCCCTTTACTCCCAGGGAAAGTAAAGCCAGAAGTACTGCCACAGCTTTCTGCTCATACCAGGCTATATCAAAGGAGAGGGGAAGTTGGTTGATATCCTGTAAATTGAAGACCTCTTTCAGTTTAAGGGCTGTCAGAGCCAGAGAATACGAGTCATTGCATTGTCCTGCATCCAGTACCCGGGGTATCCCTTTTATATCTCCCAGATCAAGTTTGTTGTATCTGTACTTGGCACATCCGGCCGTAAGAATTACCGTGTCTCCGGGAAGTTCCTCTGCAACCTCGGTATAGTAATTTCTGCTTTTTTGTCTTCCGTCGCAGCCAGCCATAACAATAAAGCGTTTTATATCTCCTGATTTTACGGCCTCTACAACTTTATCCGCCAAGGATAGAACTTGGGCATGGGCAAACCCACCGACAATCTCTCCCGATTCGATCTCTGTAGGAGCGGGGAGTGTTTTTGCCAGTCCGATGATAGGGGAAAAATCCTTCTGCTTGCCCTCTTCCCTATCGGAGATATGAGGAACACCAGGATATCCTGCCATACCAGTGGTAAAGATTCGGTTTTTATATTCCTCTCGAACTGGGACAATACAGTTTGTGGTCATTAAAATAGCCCCATTGAAAGAGGCAAACTCCTTGTCCTGTTTCCACCAGGCATTGCCGTAGTTTCCATAGAAATGAGAGTACTTTTTGAAGGCTGGATAGTAATGGGCTGGAAGCATTTCGGAATGGGTATAGATATCAACACCCTGGTTTTGGGTTTGAATAAGCAGTTCCTCCAGATCCTTAAGATCATGCCCGGAAACTAGAATCCCAGGATTCTTTCCCACGCCTATTTTTACTTTGGTTATTTCTGGGTTCCCGTAGGTGTTTGTGTTAGCCTTATCCAATAATTCCATCGCCTTTACTGCTGCTTGTCCAGTTTCTAGAACCAGTTGCACAAGTTCCTCCTGGGAAAGATTCTTTACTGTAGAACCTAAGGCTTTAAAGGAAAAACGGTGAATTTCTGAATTGAAATAACCGAGCACTGCCGCATGGTGGGTATAAGCAGCCAGACCCTTAAGCCCGTAGATTATTGTTTCTCTGAGGGATCTGATATCTTCGTCCGGTTCCGAAAGAATTCCGGATGCTGCGGCATGGGAAAGATACTCCCCTTTTGTTCCCTTGGAAATTCTTGCACAACCTGTTGGCTCCTTTTGAAGATTGTATTTTTGAATGAGATTCTCCCGGAGCTCTACGGTTCCATTTATTAAACCTGTGATCTTATCGGCATCAAAATTTGCATTGGTTATGGTTGCAAATAGGCATTTTGCCACATGATCCCCGGTCGTTTGTAAATCCTCAGCCGAAAGATCTGCTTTTTCTGCATAAAGAGAAAGGCCTTTTAAACTGTAAAGCAATACATCTTGCAGATTTGATACTTCATCGGGTTTTCCACATACCCCGCGGATTGTACAACCTTTACTCTTTACCGTCTCCTGGCATTGATAACAAAACATACTCATAAAACCTCCTGATTTTCTGATAATTGATTTTTTATAAAGTATAAAGTTTCGTCCATTAATGGTGTAACATTTGTTACAATCTTGCAAGAAGAGTTTATTTTCTGCATACTTTTCTCCTATGGATTTTTTAACAGCGGAATTGCTTGCGAAAACAGGATTATTCCAGGGAATATCCTCCCTTCAGATTCTTAAACTTTTTAGTGATCTTCCTGTTACCCGGCATAACCATACAAAGGGTTCAATAATTGCCTTCCAGGGAGATGATTACACCCACCTGATAATGCTTGTAAAGGGAAAAGTCTCTGCAGCTATTCAGGATTATTCGGGAAAAACCTTAAGAGTAGAAACCTTAGAAGCTCCAGTTCCCTTGGCTTCTGGGATTCTCTTTGCAGAAAATCCAACCCTCCCTGTAACTATAACAGCCTTAACAGAGGTGAGAACAATAACCTTCTCCAGAAAAACCCTTATGGTTTTATTTTCCAGGAATGATAAGGTCCTGTACAATTTCATGGAGGATATGGGAAACAAAATTGTTCTTCTGGCGGATAAAATTGCTCTTTTCCGTTTTAAAACTCTAAAACAGAAGGTCTGCGGATATCTCCTTTCCCTGGAGGAAAGACAGAGGGTGGATTCCATCTATCTGCCCTATAACAAAGAGGTGCTCGCTGAGTTGTTTGGTGTAGCCCGGCCTTCCCTTTCCAGAATATTAGCGGAATTGGAAGAGCAGGGGTTTATTATTTCGGAAGGCCGGACGGTTCATCTGATGAACAAGCCAGGGCTTCGGGAACAGATACTAAAGGATTAGCCTGTTTTCTTAGCTGGGAAAGAAAAACTCCCAGAAGAACAATACCTATCCCAACGATTTTCCACAAGCTGAAGGTTTCTCCAAGAAAGAAGAAGGAGAGCAAGGATGTATAAACAGGTATCGTGTTGGTAAACACATTGGTTTTACTTGGGCCGATTATTCTTATGGCATTGCTCATAAAAATGAAGGAGGCTGTGGAAGGGAGTATTGCCAGAAACAGAAGATGGGAGAGGTTTACAGAGGTGACAGGAACGGATAAAACTGGTTTCAGCTCCATGGAAATAAAAAGAGGAAAGAAGTAAATCAATCCCAGCAGGTTCTGATATCTTACTATAGTTACGGGGCTGTAGGAGAGGGGGATTTTTTTAATTATTACCGAATAGGCCACAGCGGACAATACCGCTCCAAAGATGAGAAATATTCCTAAAAAAGAATATTCCGAAGACCCTGGATCTCCAAGAACAATCACTGCCACTCCGGCAAAGGAAAGGAGCATTCCCAGGATACCAAAGAGAGTTACCTTTTCTTTTAATAGGGGAACGGAGAATAGAGGAGTAAAAACCGGGATTGTGGCTATGAGTATAGCCGTAATGGAGGGAGAAACCAGATTAAGGCCGTAGGTTTCGCTCAAAAAGTAGAAGAAGGGCTGGAAAAGAGCCAATAGAAAGAAAAACTTTAAGTCCCCCTTCTGGATTTTAGGAAGTCTGCCTGAAAGAGATTCAATACCAAAAAGAAGGCTGGTGGAGATGAGAAGGCGGAGCCAAACTATAGCCACAGGGTTGTAAGAGTTGAGTAAAACCTTTGTGCTGACAAAGGAGATACCGTAAAAAAGCATGGCCAAAATGAGAAGTATGTATGTTACAGAGAGAGGAATCTGTCTATTCATGGATGTAAAGCCCCGTTTTATGAAAGAGATAGAAAAATTAAGAGGGATACTAAAGTATTTTTAAAAAAAAGGCTATAGTTTTTTTAGGAGGAGTTTAATGTTCATAGATATTTTACCCGTTGGGCCTATTCAGGCAAATTGTTATATCCTTTCTGATTCAGAAACAAGGGAGGCTCTTGTAATAGATCCTGGGGATGAAGCAGAAAGGATCGCTTCCGCAATTGATAAAAAGAATCTTTCTGTAAAATATATATTTCTGACTCATGGGCATTTTGATCATTGTTTTGGTATTGCTGACCTAAAAAAGTTTGTGGGTGGCAAAATCGGATTAAATAAGGAAGATCTTTCTCTTTATAAAACCGGCGGAGGAGCATCTGGTTTTGGTTTTCCGGCTAAGAATTTTCCTGCTCCTGACTTTTTTCTGGAGGAGGGGAAGGAGTTTTCTTTTGGAAAACATAATTTTACTATTCTTCATACTCCGGGACACACTCCTGGTCATCTTTGTTTCTACTTTCCTAAGGAAAATGTTCTCTTTACCGGAGATCTACTCTTTGCTTCGGGAATCGGCAGAACCGATCTGCCGGGAGGAAGCACTGATACTCTTTTCCGTAGTCTTCGGGAAAAAATTCTTTTGCTTCCGGAAAATACTAAGGTGTATCCAGGACATGGGCTTGCTACCAGTATACAGAAGGAGAAGACTGGAAATCCCTGGCTGCGGTTTTGATTTTATTGATCCATTTTTGAAGGATAAGGATCAATTTTGTCGAACCTTCCATCGGGAGATTTATAAGCCCCGGTTTCCCGGTAAATCCGGATTTCAAAATGAAGGTGAGGGCCTGTGGATATGCCGGAATCCCCGATCAACCCTAAAACCTGATTTGCCATGACCTCTTCCCCCTTGGATAACTCCGGTTCCTGAGCAAGATGGGCATAAAAGGTCCTGTACGATGTACAATCGGGATACCTTTCTTTTACTGTGGAGTGAAGGCCATGGTCTATTTCAACATACCAGCCGTATCCTGCATCAAAATTGATATCCGTTACGACCCCGTCTGTTACAGCAACGGCATTGCCCGGATGGTTTCCCTGGCGGATGATTTCCCCGGCATAATTTATAAAGGAGATATTGCTGACATTTATTATATCCACGGCATAGTGAGGTTTTACTCCGCCGGAACCAAGGGGATCTTTTCTTTTATCCATGTATCCGCTGGTAATCCGGAAACCCTTTCCATTGTTTGGTTCTTCAGCTAATTTTACCGGGTACAGGAGATGAGAAAAGGCCGGTCTAAGCCGGCTTAAGGTTTCCACCTTTTGCCGGTCTGTGGCTAAGAGAATCCTTGCCTGGTACTCTTCGCTGGGAAGCCGGGATATTTCATAGATGATTTCACCATAACTGTGGGCTTCCATTATGTTTTCTGCAATAAGCTTATAGGCCTCTTTTCTGGCCGGTAAGTTCCGTGTTAGTTCCTCTGCAAGACGCATAACATTGATAAAGGCATTCCTGCGGTTGAATTCAAAGGTTGCTTGATCTGTTTCCACATCCTTGATTAAAAGTTCCAGGTCTTGAATAGTGGTTGAGATAAAGAGATCAATATTCTTGAATTTTGCCTCTGTGGCGGCATTGTAATCTGAAAGAAGAGAGTTAATATCCTCGGTGGCTTTTTTAAGTTTTATGTATCGGCCATTATTTATTGCCACAACTGAAAAGCTTATGAGGACAACGAAAGCAGAGACTATTAAAGCCCCTCTCGACAGGAGAAGAGATTCCTTTTTAACCCTGCCGGATAACCGCCGGGAGGCGGAGGTTCTTGGGATTTCAATAAAAAATTCCCCCTGCTGGATTTCAGTATCCAGGTAAAACCCCGGTTTTCCTATTAAGGGGTGAAGTTTATCTATATTATTATTCAGATCGATCAGTTCCTTTTTTAATTCCTCCAGGGTAATGGATTGACCGTACTTTTCAACCCGGACAAGATCCCAAGCAGAATCCTTAACTAGCATCCAGCTCCGAAAAGTCTCCTGCTCTCCTGTGTCTGAGCAGAAAACCTCCTTTAAGAATATTTTTATATCTCCTGTTCTATTTAAAAGGAGAAAGTATTTTCCCCAAAGCCCTTTGCTGTTTCTGCAGGGAATAGTGGGTGAGGAATAGGTGCTGTGTGATCCCAGATTTGTCTCGCAGAATTGGATGAGCCGTTGAATAAGGGATTCTCGAAGACTTTTATCCATGCTTTTCTTGAAAAATACCTCCAGATCTCCTTTTTATGGTCATGGTCACAACAGTTGTACCAGAAATACTTTCTATTGTGATGGTTCCTTGATGAAGTTCAATTATCCTTTTAGCTATGGTAAGACCAAGACCAGAACCAGGAGTTTTTCTTGCGAATTCACCCCGATAGAGCCTGTCAAAAAGTTTGGGTAACTCCTTTTCAGGAATCGGGTCACCAGTGTTGGATATCTTTATTATAGTATCTTTTTCCCCCTCTTTAAAGACAATTTCTATTTTTCCGTTCTGATGTGTGTGACGAAGAGCATTGGAAAGGATATTGGAAAAGGCTCTTTCCAGAAGGGTCTCGCTCCCGTAGATCTCCTTGACAAAGGTTTTAATAGAAATTTCTATCCCTTTCTGTTCCAGGACCCAGGAGAACCGGCTTCTTAATACTGATAAGAGAGGCTCCACCGATAGGATCTTCTTTTCCAGTTTAATTTCCGGTGATTCCAGCTGCATTAGTTCTTCCAGATCATTAACCAGGATCTCTATCCTGGAAAGCTCTTCCAGCACTGTTTCCATCCTTTTATTGGAGGGAGAGAGAATTCCATCCCTGAAGGCTTCAAATTGCGCTTTCAAGGCAGAAAGAGGTGTCCGCAGGTCGTGGGCAATATCCTGAGCCCATTGGGATCGTAATTCCTTTTCCCTTATAAGTTGATTTTTTAAGGAATTGGCAGCATCAACTATCCCGGTAATCTCCTTGGAACCCCGAACATTCGATGTTATATGGTAATTTCCTTTGGAGATCGCAGTTATATTTTCAGCAACCTGTTTTGCTGGTTTTGATAAACCCCGGGATAGAAAAAAGGAGAGAATTCCTACTAATGATAGGGATACGACAAGGGAGATAAAAAGAATTTTTTGAAAAGTTTTAAGAAAAACTAAGTTTGCCGGATCCCCCTGAAATTGGCGGATTCCTGTGTAATAACCTAAAAGTACACCCTCTTTTATCAGGGGAAGAAGCGCTGCGGATGAGTTTGGTTCCCTGGGTGCCGGCATTTCCGGTCTAGGTTGCCTGGACCGATCCTGCATTCCTGGGCCCATTGAACCGCTCCAGGGGGAACCCATCCTCATCCCTTGCATTCCTCGGTTGGAAAAGAGCAGGTTTTTTTGAGAGTCGTAAACCATGAAGGGAATGTCTACGGGAATGGGAAGAGTCTCCGTTAGATCTGGAGAAGTAATTATTGTAAGAGCAAGATCTGCCAGTTCTTTTTGTTTCTGTAAATCCCACCTTTTCTGTGATGTCCTGAATCCTGCTTCTATGGAAAGAGATAAAAAAAGAAAGAGAAAAAGGAAAAGAGAGACAAAGGTTGTGAATAATCTTCCAAAGAGAGAATTTATCCGAGGGAATTTCATTGCGGAACTCCGGAAAAACGGTAACCAAAACCACGGGCAGTTTCAATCCATGCGGGATTCTTCAATTTGCTCCTCAGATTCTTTATATGGGTATCTATAGTTCTTTCCGATCCCTCGGCAAGATAATCCAACTCTCCCAGGAGCCGCTGGCGGCTCACAACGGCCTTGCTGTTTTCTGCCAAAAAAACTAGAATTTTCCATTCGGCTGTTGTCAGGGAGAGGTTTTTATTGTTAATTCTTGATATGAATGCCTTTTGATCAATTTCCAGAATATCCTTTCCTAAAATCCAATTTTTAGATTTTTCCCCTTTCTCTCTGGGAGTGGTCGTTCTTCTTAAAACTGCCTTTACCCGTAGAACCATCTCCTTTGGAGAGAAAGGTTTCACCATATAGTCATCGGCTCCAACGTCGAACCCCATGATTCTATCCGATTCCGAAGACCGGGCAGTAAGAAAGAGTATCGGAGTGGAATATTTTTTCCTTAATCTTTTCGCAAAGAGAAAACCATCCCCGTCTGGAAGCATTACGTCTAATATTAGCAGATCCGGCTCTTTCAAGCTAAAGGCTTCTTCTACACCATTCAGTTTGTCGAATTCCAATACCTCATACTCCTCTACCCTAAGATAGGAAGCTGCTGCCTCGCGGATCGCACTATTATCCTCTACGATGAATATTCTTGTCATAAAAATATTATAAGGAAAGGAGCTTTAATTAGCTACAGTTCCTTTTTTCTCTCTTCTTCTGCGGGAAACAAGAGGGAGATCTCCTTTTCATGTTTCAGGAAGGCCTCCAATACCTGGGGGTCAAAATTGGAGGGCTTTATTCTGTTATCCCCCTGGAGGATGATCTCCATGGACTCCTCGTGTGAAAAAGCCGGTCTATAGCTGCGAGGAGATCTAAGGGTATTATAAACATAGGCAAGTGAAATTATTCTTGCGGATAAGGGAATCTCGTTCCCCCGTTTTTTCAAAGGATACCCAGTGCCATCCCATCGTTCAAAAATACCCTGAGCAATCTCCTTTGCCAAAGCGAGCCTTGGAAGATCATCCAGAATAACAGAGGCAAGATCCGGTAGATGGTGTACCTTATCCCATTCCGATGGAGAAAGAGGCTTCTCTTTTATGAGAATATTCTGATCAAGTAGTATCTTTCCAATATCAAAAAGGGGAATTGAATCTATAAGGGAATCTGTATAACCCTCAGTAAAGCCGAATTCTTTACAAAGAAGCGATGTAATTCGGGAAACCCGGGAGTGTTTTCCTGGAGCATCATCCTGTATTTCAGCAATTTTAGTAAGGGAATTCATTAAGGAGAGATATTCCGACTCTGTTTTTCCCATTTTAATAATAATGTAAACCAAAACCCGGGTGTATCTGATTATATGTTTAAGCCAGCTTACATCAAAGGGAGTTATTTCCCGCAGGAAATTGGTCATTAAAAGCTTTACATTTTTATTGGAAAAGAGGATGAAATTGTTGCAGAAGCCGATTTTTTCTGTAAATTCTCTAGGCAGTTTGGTATAATAATTTTCTAAGGAATCTGTTACATCCTGCCAGTTGGAGATAAAGATTGAATCTATCCAATGACCAAGGGAGGAGTGGGATAGCTTTTCCAGGTTGATATCCATCTCCCTGCTCTGAATCTCTAAACCCTGTTTTGTTTGATAGCAACCGGAATATTTATAGTTCTCGGAATCTATATTCAGATAAATTCCCTCCGGTTTTCCTTTATTTTTGTTCTCTTCCCGGAGATTCACCTTTATTATGGTATTCAATAATTTCTTAATATTCTCTGAAGTATGCCTGTTTTTCTGATTAAATTCCCAGGAGAAGGATTCTATCTTTTCTGATAGAACCTCGTCTCTTTCCATAAATTCATTAAGGGTCTTAATTTTTAAAAGGCTTTTAATCCTGACCAGAAGTTCGTTTGTATCTACTGGTTTTGTTATAAATTCATCTGCTCCGTTCTGAACTCCTGTTTTTATATCCTCTCTACTATTTAGCGCTGTAACCAAAATTACAGGGATGTTTTTAGTAGCCTCCGAGGATTTGATAATATTGCATACTTCAAAGCCGGAAATCTCCGGCATCATGACATCTAGAAGAATGATATCCGGTTGCTCCTTGGCAATCAAAGAAAGAGCCTCTTTTCCGTCCTTAGCCTGTTGAGTTCTATATCCCTTTATAGTAAGGGTTTTTTTCAACAGAAGGCGGTTAATAGGTTCATCATCAACAATTAAAACCAACTCTCCAAACACATCAAGCCTCGTTATTAGTTAATCAGTGATATTATCAGCGAAGAATAACACAATATCATAAAAAGGTTAAGAAAGGGTTCTGCAGGATGTAGAAAAGATCGAGCTGGAAGACCTTTTTACATAATTCCAAGTAGCTTAAGCAGAGCTTCTAGAATTGTTAAAGGATGGGGCGGACAACCTGGGATATACAGATCCACAGGAAGTAAACCTTCCACTCCACCTAATGCTTCCGGGTGGTCTGCAAATAACCCTCCGGAGATAGCGCAGGCACCGAGAGCTATCACTACTCTGGGGCCCGGTAAGGCATTGTAGGTCTTTAACATGGCTTCTTTCATGTTCCCCGAAATCGGACCTGTTACAAGAATAGCATCCGCATGTCTTGGAGACGCCACAAACTGTATTCCGAATCTTCCAAGGTCCCAGGCAAGGGTACTTAATACATTTGTGTCCGCCTCACAGGCATTACAGCCTCCGGCGCTGACCTGTCTTATTTTAAAAGAGCGCCTGTAAAGGGAAAGGAGGTTTTGTTTAAGAGGCTCAAGGTTTGGGATCCCCTTGTTTTCAGAAATAAATAGTTCTGTTCGGAGATTAGAAGAAAGAGAATGAACCTTTGTAAATTCTATAGTGTTGACCGGAAAGTTCTTTGAACAATCCGAACAGAAGATACATCGCCCTAAATCCAGGGTTAGATGACTGCTCTCTGCGGAGTCTTCCTTTCCATAAAAAAGAGCCTTTGTTGGACAGGATTCCAAGGCAAGGGATCCTGGTTCCCTTTTCTGGCTGGAATTTATCTTTGGAAGTCCTCGGAAATGTTTAGGCAGAACTGGAGGTTCACCCTTTGGAAAGTTTATTGTTCTATAACCTTGGGATAGTCGAGCGCCTAAACTTTTGATCATCTGTTCTTTCTCCTTTTATAAATCATGACCACAGTAGGAAAGATTAAAACTTTTATTGCACAGGGGGAAATCTGAAATTTCCTGCCCTCTTAAAGCTAGAGCCAAACCGAACCAATTATGAAAAGAGGGGTCAACAACCTTGTAAGCCCTTATCCCTCCCCGGTCATCTGTAACAGCAGCATGGCAGATCTCTCCCCTCCACCCTTCTGTCAAGGAGAAGACAAAGGAATTATTTTTTAAAGTAATAATAGAATTATTTTCTGCTTTACTGAATTTCCTGTGCAAAGAATCCATTAAAAGAGCTTCAAGGAAATTAAAGGAGTTTTCAATCTCTTTCCAGCGGATCCAAGCCCTGGAAAAAACATCACCTTTTTGACCTAGTGCAAGGGAAATTTGTCTTTCTCTGAATACTCCTGAGGGAAAATTTATCCTGCAATCTCTGCTTAGTCCTGCGGCCCGGGCAGCGGGACCGACAATTCCCAGGTCTCGGCAGGCTTTATCTGTTAAAACTCCGCAATGTTCGAACCGGGCTAATACGGAGGGAGTGTTCCAGAGGAGCATAACCGCGTGGGACAGTTCCTTCCGGATGGTTTTTAATTTTTTAAGAAGATTCTCTATGTCTTCTTTTTCCAGGGTAAAGGCTGTTCCCCCTGGAATTATGAATCCCCTGCCAAAACGGTTACCGCAGAGAGAGGCTGTAAGGTTAAGTAAATCTCCTCGGATTCTTCCGCAGAAGGATTGGGTTGGGAGGTAGCCTACATCTCCGGCAAGTGCACCCAGATCTCCCGTATGATTTGCCAGTCTTTCCAATTCCAAAGCGAGGGCTCTTAAAATCTCACTTTCAAAGGAGAGGGTCATTCCGGATAAACCTTCCAGAATTCTGCAAAAGGTTGTGGTGTGTCCTAGGGTTGTATCTCCTGCTGCTGTTTCCATATAGTGTCTGCTTTTTTCCAAAGAGGACCTAAGCAGTGCTTTTTCAATACCCCGATGCTGATAACCCAAAGAGATCTCCAGATGAAGAACCTTTTCTCCTCGGCAAAGAAAGCGGAAATGACCGGGTTCTATTATTCCTGCATGCACTGGCCCGACGGCAACTTCGTGGAGATCCTCTCCTTTTATGCTGAAGAAATTCGTAACCCCGGGAAGAGGGGAAGGATAAATCCCTTTAAAAGCTGGTTCTTCCCTATTTGCATAGGGCCTGCTGAAACGGATAGGTTTAAGCCAGGGATGGTTCCGAGGTAAAAGATTCCAGGTTTCGTGGATCTCCCTTTCAAACCAATGCGCTTGGGGTACTTGCGGGGTTAAGGAAGCGAACTGTTCCTTTACCCTTGTAGATAAAAGGTAACTCTCCCTTTTATTTTCCAGGCTCATCACTGCAAAGAGTGTGAAATGGTCCTCCTCGGGCAGAGCAAAGAGAAGGTTTAGCAAACCTCCTTCCTTATGAAGAGATGAAATTTCCTCTTGAAAAAGTTCCTCGGAGGATATGGCAAGAGAAGCAATAGGTAACGGAACACCGGTTTCAATTCTAACTGCTGCAGACATTATATAGATCCTCCTAGATAGAGAACTGCCTTTTCAACAACCTCTGCAAGGGGAGCGGGGAAATAGATTCCCAAGAGGAGGGATAATACAAGAAGCAAGAGGGGTACCGCTAAAGAGAGAGGAGTTTCCTTTTTTCCAGGTTCCCTGGCACCATCCTTTCCCAGTACCATAGGTAAAAATAAATAGGCAGATCCAATAAAGATCAGGGTAAGGGCTAAAAAGAATATTATAGAAACTAAAACTCTTCCGGATTCCAAAGCGGTTTTTGCAATAATAAATTCGCTGAAGAAAAGACCAAAGGGGGGAAAAGCTGTTATTGCCAGGAACCCGGTAATCCAAAGAAAGGAGGAACCGGGAAGCTTCTGCAGCATGAATCTTACCTTGGGAGCCTTTTTTGTTCCGTAGAGGGCAAGGATATTCCCTGCTGTAAGGAATAGAGCCCCTTTTATCAGGGAATGGTTTAGAAGATGCAGAAGGGCACCATAAACACCCCGGCCGCCCAACCCAAAGCCTAGGGCAAGAATGCCCATATGTTCTATGCTGGAATAAGCCAACAATCTTTTATAATCCTTTTGTCGGATCATAAACACTAGAGCAGTTAAAAGGGAGATCAGACCGAATAACATAAATATTCTTTGAATAAAAGCGGATTCTCCCTGGGCAGTATAGATAGTTGAGATTCGTAGAATTCCTAAAAAAGCTCCATTCAGAAGCGCCCCGGAAAGCAGGGAAGACATAAAGGCCGGTGCCTCACTGTGGGCATCGGGCAGCCAGGTATGCAGGGGAGAAAGACCGATCTTTGTTCCATAGCCCACAAAAAGGAAAATAAAAGCGGTTTTGAAAAGAGAATCCCGCGGTCTTCCAGAAGCTGCCAGGTCTCTTATGAGAAGAGATACAGTACTACCTGAACCGGGATCGGTTATAGATAAGGATAAAAATATGTTTCCAATAAAAGCTAAAGCAATTCCCACAGAACAGATAAGGAGATACTTCCATGTGGCTTCTACCGATCTTGGGTGCCGATGGTAGGAGATAAGGGGGGCGCTGGCCAGGGTTGTTGCTTCAATAGCTATCCAAAAAAGCCCGAGGTGTTGGGAGAGGGTAGAGAGGGTCATGGACTCGAGAAATAAGAGCATAACTGCCAGAGTTTTTTTCTCTGAAAGGACCTTTCTGCCAGTCTTGTCCCTGTTTCTTAGAAGTGTTGTATGAGCCAGGTGATTTGTCGCGGCAATAGAGGCGCAGAAAAAAAGCAGAGACATTAAAGAAAGGATAAGCAGGCCAAGAGAATCAAGTTCCAGCCAGCCCTTTAGTATAGGAAAAGGTTTTTCAAACCAAAAGAAAAAGACAATAGTAAGATGTATTGCTCCAGTTGTTAGGAATAGGATCTTTCCTAGTTTTTTATTAGGAAGGATCATTATAATTGCGGAGGAAAAAAGAGGGGCAAGTAAGAGTGGGACTAATAGGTTCATTTATCCTCCCTTTCGGCATTCAAATAGTTTGTAATTGAACCCTTTTTCCAATCTCCCAGCATGGATAATTGATGAGAATCTATATGGTCAAATTCATTGTTTATATGGAAAACTATGATTCCCATGATGAAGACTCCCACCAGAAGGTCAAGCAGAATTCCTACCTCTAAAAACCAAGGGTCCTTGGCAAGGGTGCTTATTCCAAAGGTTGAAATTCCGTTTTCTAAAACCAGATAGCCAATAACCTGGGTCAGGGCTTTCTTTCGGGTGATAATAAGAAATAATCCGGTAAAAATGGTAAAAAAAGCCACAGGCAACAGAAATCTATGGTCGGCGGAGATAGGGAGGGCAAGTTTATCATCCAGGATAAAACATCCCACAAAGGCTAATACTCCAAGAAAGAGGGAGGCGGTAAATCCGATAAAGGGCTCTACTTCCCTTTTAACCCCTACCTTAAGAACGGTTCTCTTTATCATCAGAGGGAAAACGATACCCCGAAGAATCAGCGCTAATAGTCCAAGAAGGAGCCTATGTAATTCCAGATCCTCCTTTTCTATTAAAAAAGGGAGAAGAGAAAGAAGAATACCCTGGAGAGCCAAGGTCCGGATGCAGAGAAGAATCCTGCTACTGGCTAAAAGGAGGAGATCTGATAAAAGGATGAACAGGATAAGGATTTCTATTGAAAAATACATCTTATTACCTCGGATATCTTTATAGGGAAAGAATGAGTGCAACCAGAGATATCAGGATTGCACTGGCTAGAAAGTGAGTAACCTTTCTTAGTGGGAGCCTTGCCATGGAGGATTCTACAATGCCTACTCCGAGGGAGATCACTACCAGAGAGAGGCCTGCTATCAGTGAACCTGCCCAGGGATTTACTGGAGGCCAGGGTAAAAGGGCGGTAATAAAAATAGAAAAAAGAGCTAATTTTAAACCCGCTGAGTATGTGATTAATCCAAGATCAGGACCACCATGGTCAAGAACCATAACCTCGTGGATCATGGTTAGTTCAAGATGAGTATTGGGATCATCCACGGGTATTCTAGAATTCTCTGAAAGTAGGATTATACTGAACACCAGAGCAATCAGGATGAGGCTTATAAATTCCTCCCTCCACAGAGTGTGATCTAGGGAGGCATAGATGGAGGAGAGGGATAAAACCCCGCTGTGCCTTGCCAGGGCTATAAAGGCTACCAGCAAGGCTGGTTCTGCTAGAAAAGAAAACCAGACCTCCCTGCTTGAACCCATTCCCTCAAAACTCGAACCAGTGTCCATGGCAGAAAGAACAGTAAAGAATCTTGCTGTTCCAAGGAGATAAACAAGAAGGAAAAGATCCCCGGGAAAGGAGATTAAAGCCGGGATCTTTCCAAAGGGGATCATGGCAAGAGCAGCTAAAAGAGCTGCTAGAGTTACCCGTGGCCCCAGAAGGAAGGCTGTCGTAGTGGTTCTACTATAAATCCTTTCTTTTCTTAAGAGTTTAATAATATCAAAATAAACCTGAAGAAGAGGAGCTCCCCTTCTCCCTGCAAAAAAGGCTTTGGTTCTATTGATGATTCCCAACATAAGGGGAGCAAAGAGTAGAATAAAAAAATAAACTATAAGAGAGTATATTTTCATAACTTTCCCTTTAGAGAATCCAGAATAGGAGGAATATTAGGGTTATAAGGATGTATAAAATATAAAGCTGAATCCTGCCGTGCTGTACCCACTTAAGCTTGCGAATAAAAAGATGCAGGTATTTGAATAGAGGAACCAGTGCCTTATATACCGGATCTGCAGATCTTTTATTATAAAAGGATTCCTTTGGAAAATATTCCTTAGGGAGGGATTGATCCGTTTTTATATGGAGGAAGGATCTAAAGAGGGTTTCCAGAGGTTCCACAAAGGAGGAGCCTGTATACTGCATTTTGGGTGTAGGCGATAGATACCCGCAGCCCCAAGTCTCTTCGTAACCTATAATCCTGTTTCTTATTCGATAAAGGCGGAGGCCGAAAAGGAGCACGAGCAATACAAGAAAACAAGTAGAGATCAGGAGGATACTCAGAAGCATCTCACTGAAAACCGTAAACTCTTCCTGCAGGATTTGTTTTGATATTGGAACAAACAACAGCAGGGGTTTTTCCAAAATTGGGTATAAAAAGGGTGTGGAAAAGGCCACCACGGGACCGAAAAAGGACAAAATAAGGGCGGGAGCGTAAAGATCTTTATGCACTTCTCTGGCTTTTTCCCCTTCCCCAGCCCTCGGTGAGCCCAGGAAAGGGATGGCGAAGAATTTAATAAAGGCTGCAAGGGTTAACCCTCCCACGAGTACCAAAAGAAAGATCAGAAGGCCGGATACCGCTGCGGCAACTATATTACCGCCGGTTATGCTGCGAAGATATCCAAGATACAAGGCTGCTTTTCCAAGAAAACCATTCAAGGGCGGCAGGGCACAGATTGTGTGAGTTCCGAGGATTGCCGCTAGACCCGTAAGGGGCATTTTTTTTAATAATCCCCCGAGTTTCTCCATGTTTGTCGTGCCAGTTCCCTGTAAAATTGAGCCTGCAGTAAGAAACAAAGCCCCTTTATACAGGGAATGATTGAGCATGTGTAAGAAAGTCCCGGTAAATCCAAGAATTAATAGAGACCTGATTCCAAGGCCGGCCCCAAGCACCCCGGTACCAATCCCAATAAAAAGGATGCCCATATTTTCTATGCTGCTGTAGGCCAGGAGGCGTTTCAGATCTTTCTGAATAAGAGCAAGAATTATTCCAAACAAGCTGGAGATTATACCTAGAAGGATGATTACTATCCCCCAAGAGGCAGGCAAGGTTTTGAAAAAACTAAGGATTCTCAGGAGACCATAGATTCCCATATTCAGCATTACCCCGGAAAGAAGAGCTGATATGTGGGAGGGGGATGCGGGGTGCGCCTCTGGTAACCAGATATGCAGGGGCATAATCCCTGCCTTAAGGCCGAAACCAACAATTGCCAGTATCAGGATAATACCAGACCCGGGATTCTCAAAGGCGAGAGTGCCGACCTGAAAATCATACCCTCCCCAGTATTTCCCAAGAAGGATGAACAGAGGAATCAAGGCCGCGATGCCGATATGGGAGGCGCTAAGGTATAGTATTCCCGCTTTTCTTACCTTTCTTATTCCGTGGTTGTGGAGGATAAGAAAGAAGGAGGAAAGAGTCATTCCCTCCCAGGCAAGAAGGAAGAGAAGGGAGTTGTGGGATGTAAGGAGTAGCACCATACTGCTTATGAGAAGATTATAAAAAAACCAGTGGGCCTTTCCTCTGCCGCCATGACTCTGAAGATAACGGTGTCCAAAAATAGAACAAAGCAAGGGTAAAATACAGAGGGGCAAAAGAAACAGGGCAGAAAGCGGATCCAATCTAAAAAAGAGAGACCCCAGGGGAACCTGCCAAAGAAAGCGAACCTCCTCCGGTATCACCGCGGCTCCTGTAAGGTTTATGATAGATGCATATCCGATAAGCAGGGAAGCTGCACCTATACTGATTACAATAATTGCTTTCTCCGTCTTCTTTGGTAGTCCTGGAAGGAGGGAGAAAAGCCCGCCGAGGGATAGGAAAAGGATACTCCATAAAATAAGATTCATGGATTTAAAACATTTGATAATACTTAGAAAAAGAGAATCGGTCAATCAGAAAAGATCTTTTCCAATCCAATACTCCAGATCAATTATCAGATCAATTAGAGAAGCCTTTCGGGATAGAAGATCAACCCGGGCCTTCTGTCTCCTTACGTCGGCATCTTGCAGGGCAAGGAGATCCTGTCTGCCGTAGTTGTACTCTGTTAAGGCGATTCTGTAGAACTCTTCTGCAACCTCCAGATTCAGGGTGTATACCTCGATATCCCCTTCCGCTTTTCTTATCCGGGCTATCAGGTTTGCCACAGTAGCCTCCCCCTCCTGCAGCAGGTAATCCAGATCGATCCGGCTCTTCTCTAAGGACTCCTCGGCGGTTTTTATCCTCTCCCTTTGAGCAGAAAGGGGGATAAAATCAACAAGGTCTGCACTTACAGTCACAGAAAGATAGGAGCCTCCAGACCCTCCTGTTATGGTGAGGGGAGATACTCCTTCACGGGAAGGGAAAACAAGACTGGGTGTTACCCCCAGGGTTATCCTTGGAAAGTATCGGTTTTGGAGTTGGCGTATTGCTAAGAGGCGCTGCTGGATGAGCAGGTTTTGTTTTGTCAGGGATGTGTGTTCTTTGATCAAAGCGATGAGTTCTTCCTCTTTAACAGTAACTGCTACAACCTCCAGGGAGCCCTGAAGGGAGAAGTCTGTATCCCCAGGCAAACCGAGGAGCCGTAGGAACCTGGCCTTTTCATTCCTGTTGGTTATTCTGAATTCCTCCAGGTCCGGCAGGATAGTAAGGTAGGAGAGTTTGGCGCTTAAAAGCTCATATTCAGAGATCTTTCCTCTGGAGTAGTCAATCTGGGCTGCTTCGTAACGATCCTTTGCCGAATCAATGTTCTGGATTAAGAGAAGCTCCTGTTCCCTTTGAAGGAGAAGTTTATAAAAAAGTTTCTTTATATCCTTGGAAAGCCTCTCTTTTATTAGGAGATAATCCATTTCTGCCAGACTTTGGGAAATCTCGTTTTCCTTGAGGGAGGTGAATTGGTCCATTCCAAGGCCGAGGGACAAGGAAGCAGAGATGGAGGCTCTCCAAAAGGGGTCTTGGTTGTTTAGATAAAACCCTCCGGAGGTCACAAGGGAGGGAAGGAAGAGAGAATAGCGGTTTGAATAACGCCGTAAGGCGGCATTATAATCCAGGGTCTGTTTTTTTACTTCCAGGTTTTCTTTAAAGGCTATTTCCAGTGCCCGTTCAACCGTAATAGTGAGAGATGGTTGAGGAAAAAGGCTGGCCGGAAGAAATGATATTATTAGGATTAAAAGGATTGTCTTGGTACTAGATCTATTCATAGGGTTTTTCCTTTTTGGAGCCTATTTTTAATAGATTAAGGATTGTTGGAACCATGAATAGGGTAAACAGGGTGGATACCAGAAGCCCTCCGGAGACTGCAATTCCCAGGGGCTGAATGATGTTTGTGCCGTCTCCGAGGGCTAAAGCTATGGGAAGCATCCCGAGAATCGTGGTAGTCATGGTGATAATAATTGGGGTAAATCGCAGATCCGCACTCTTTAATAACGCTTCCCTATGATCCATTCCGCTACCTATGGCCTGGAAAAAGAAATCGATGTAGATTATGGCATTGTTCACCACTATACCTCCTAAGAGGATTGCTCCCAGGAGAGAGTTCAGAGAAAGGGTGGATTTGAAGAGGTACAGAGAAAGTATTACTCCCGTTAAACCTAAAGGCACGGTAACCAGAATGATTAGAGGAATTCGCAGAGAGTTGAACTGGATTCCCAGCACAAGATAGATTAAGCAGAGGCTTGCTCCAAGAGCAATTAGGAGGGAACGGATATTCTCATCCACTACTGCTTGGGTGTTCTCAAAGATTATACCATAACCCGGGGGGAGAGTTATCTCCCGGGATATTAAAGCCCGAGCCTGTTCCTCCAGGGATTCTCTTTGAGAGGCCGGGGTTTCAAGTTTCATTCTGGCATAGATATTGAAACTCTCCTCCCCATCCACAGAGAGAATGCTCTGCACCCCCCGCCGTCTCTCGGTGAGGAAGAAATGGCTCAAGGGGATCCCCTTTCCACGATAAGGGAAAAGGTAGTTTTCAAAATCCTGCAAAGAGCTTACGCTCTCGGAGGGAAAGGACATTCTGACTTGAATGGTATTCCCCCTCTCTATCATCTCCAGAGCTGTAGATCCACCAAGGAGAAACCTTGCAGAGGAGATAAGCCGGGATTGGGGTATAATCTCCGAGACCTCCTCTCTTAGAAAAACAGCTATCTCTTCCGCCGTCTGGGTTGAAGGGTCGGTAAAGATATTCCTATAGAGATCCGCTCCTCTTAACAGGTCGGCGATTCTTTCCATTATTCCCAAAACTTCCTGTTTTTCCGGTCCTGTAATGCGTATGTGGAGATCCCTGGTCATGGGTAACGGCAGCTGGGCTGGGTCCCAGGGCATGACATTGAACCGCCAATCGGTGGAGGAGATGTATCGTATACGCAGCTCCTCCATCACCTCCTGCAAATATTTACTTTCTGTAAGGGATATTATAAAGCTTGCTGCATTGTCCCTTACCACCTGGGCAAAAATACTTGCTACTTTCCCAGGATAATTTGTCACCAATTCTTTCTCTATAGGCTCAATCTCCTCCAGCATCTGTTCCTTGTCTTCAACACCGTATTTAACCACCATAAAAGTAATCTTGTCGCTTTCCGGTTCTGCTATTATCTCTGTTCTTATTTCCGGTACCAGTTTTATTATTCCAAAAACAAGGAGAGCAATGGAAAAGACTATGAATACAAAGGAGGCTGCCTTAGAAGCGAGAAGACGTCTTAAAACTGCTATATAGATTCGTCGAAAAAAACCCATCAAGACAACGGAGAATTTTGTTAGTAAACCAGGTTTTTTATAACCCCTGGCATAACCCTTTCTGAATAGGTAGTAGGCTGCAACGGGAGTGACAAACAAGGCCACAAGTAAGGAGGAAGAAAGGGTGTATACCACTACTTTTGCAAGGTCACCAAGAATTGCATTGGCTAGGGGGGCGGTAAAGGAGAGAGGGAGAAATACTAAAACACTTGTAAGGGTAGAGGCAAAAACTGCGGCTCGGACCTCTTTAATCGATTCCGTAATAACGGTCTTAAGGTTCTTCCTTGTTTTTGTTTCCAGGTTTTCTTTTCTGTGGCGGTGAATATTTTCCATAACCACAATGGAAGAATCGATAATCATACCCACAGAAAGGGTCATTCCTCCCAGGGAGATAAGATTGATGGAAAGATCAAACAGGTACATTAAAATAAAGGAAAGGGTGATAGAGAGTGGAATGGACAGGGAGATCAGGAAGGTATTTCGAACCTCACCCAGGAGAAGGAGAACACAAAAAACCGCTAGAGAGGCGCCGATTAAGGCTGACCTTAGTACATTTCCAATTGCCCGGTTGATAAACAGGGCCGGATCCACAAGGTAATGAAAGATTACATGTTCCGGCAGGTTTAATTTGACCTGGTTTATTGTTTTTTGGACATCCTCGGACATCTTTTTGATATTCCCCCCCTCCTTTGGGGAGGCAAAGATCATAATCGCCCTTTCTCCATTGGATCGAAAGAGCATCCGCGGAAGGTCGTATTTAACCTCAATATCTGCTACATCCTCAAGATAAATAGTTCTTCCTTCGAATCTTCCCACTACAATTTTGTTGATTTCAAAGATCGAGTCTATTCCTTTCATTAGACGAACATTGAATCTTTCGCCCTGGGATTCAAAACTACCGACAGGTTCCGGCTTGTAACCGCTCCTTACAGCAGACAGTATGGTGTCCGGGGTAAGGCTGTACTCTAATAGAAGATTGGGATCCAAAGTAACCGAAGCGCGCAGTTCTTCGATATTGACCATATCAACGCTCTCTGCATCCTCAATCTTTGCCAATTCCGGTTTTAACACTGATTCAAGAAGAAGAAAGAGTTCCCGGGGAGGAAGGACGGCGGAGGAAACAGCAACAGAGAGAAATCCAGTGTTGTCTCCGGTCCAGCTGCGGACAGAATAGTTCCTTGAGTCTTCGGGAAGGGAGTTTCTCAAAGAGGCCATAGTATTATCTACACGGAGATAAGCTTCGTCGTAATCCACCTCCCACTTAAACTCTATCCTTAAGCGGGTTTGTCCATTGGAATAAGAAACCTCTACCCGCTCAACATCCTGAATTCCCGATATTCTAGGTTCGAGGGTAGAGCTGAATTGGCTATGAAAATCTTCGGCAGTATACCCTGGATGAGGTATAAATACTGCGATTACCGGTTTCATTGTATTGGGGTAGAGTTTTATGGGTATCTGGGGCAACAGGAAAAGACCCGCGGCAAGGCCGAGAAGTACCAGTAACAGCAAACCTCTGCGCTTTCTGAAAAAGAATTCCAGCATCCCTTCCGCCTATCTTATGATCTCTACCGGTTCACCGTCATTTAAACGCCGTTCTGACCAGACTATATATTGTTCGCCTGCTTTTATTCCGGAAAGTAGGGCTGTTCTCTGCCCATATACCCTTCCGGTGACCACCTCCCGAAGTTCCATGGTTCCGTTTTCCTTTATTACTTGAAGATAGATCTTTCCATATCTTCTAGAAAGGTGAGAGCTTTCCACAACAATCCCTTCAAAGAGATTCTTTTTTATCTTTACCCTAAGGAACCGACCTATCCAGACCTCTGGGTTTTTAGGAATAGCGAGTTCTACTTCAAAGAGGCCTGTTGTATAATCCGGTTCCAGGGCTATCCTGCTTATTCTGCCCTGGGTTCTAAGTGGAGTTGCTCCGTTCAGGAGATCACATCGATCAGAAACCTTTATTTCTGAAATATCCCGGTCGCTCACCAGGATTACTATCTTAAGCGAGGAATCGTCAATTAGAGTTATAACTCTGCCTCCTTCAGAGATTGATTCTCCCCGCCGCAGATGAACAGCTGCTACCCGGCCCTCCGCATCCGCTTTCACTTCAACGGCTTGAAAACTTCTGCCCGTTACATCCCTGCGCATGGTAAAGAGTACAGTTCCCATTTTAACAGAATCGCCTTCCTTTATAAAAAAATCCTCCACTACACCGGTAAGGGGTGCTCGGATATCAATCCTGTCCCTAGGTTCAACCCGGGCGCCATAAATAACTTCCGTAAAGGCTCGGCTCGGTGTTGCGGTGACTACACGTACTTTTATAGGGGCGCCGGAGGTTTGGGGAAATCCTGTGGAAGTAAATAACCCCAGTAAAAGCAGGAAGGATAATAGAAAATTCAAGTTCTTTGGCATTCCATTCTCCGGGAAAAGTGTATAAGGGAACCTGGTTATTTCCGGTTCCCGGGAGTAACAAATCCTGCGAAATTAGATGATGTTACCAATAGTAGAAAGAGAATTCAAGCTTGGGGGTTACAAGGGTAAAGAACAATGTATCTTCTTTGATTAAACAAGGTCCAACTGAATTCCCATATCACGGATTCTTTCTGCCATTTCTTTAGGTAATCCTTCATCTGTTATGATCCTACTAAAAACAGATAGATCGGCAAACCAAGCGGCACTCACCTTTCCGAATTTACTGGAGTCTGATACAAGTACTCTTTTTCGGGAGGAGGCTATAACCGCCTGCTTTGTTTTTGTTTCGTAGGGTGTAGCGCAGGTAACGCCCAGGGTAAAATCGATTCCTCCGGCAGAAAGAAAGGCAATCTCCGCCCGGGATTTCTTTATCTGTGCAATACCCTCCGGACCCTCAAACATCAGGGTATTATTATGGAAGAATCCACCGGCGAAATAAAGGCGGTAACCGGTTTTTTGAGAGAGAGGGATCAGACAATTAAGGGAATAGCAGAGAACAGAAAGATCCATCTCCTTAGGCAGGGCTTTGGCGATCTGTTCCGTGGTGGAGCCGGTGTCAAGGATGATGCTGTCTCCTGGGTTGATCATTTCTGCAGCTTTTTTTCCTATTTTAATCTTTTCCTCCACCCTGTGAGAGAGAGCTTCCGGTAATTCATAGTTAATCGGTTTTGGGTTAATTACCGCTCCACCGTGGATAAGCCGGATTCTTTTTTCCTCCTCAAGAATTTTGAGATCCCTGCGAATGGTCATATGGGAAACTCCCAGAGCCTCTGCCAGAGCAGTAATGGGAAGGGCATTGCTGCTCCGCAGCAATGCAAGTTCCTGGTTAAAACGCTCTTTTCTGTTCATGCTGCTAAACTCTTTTTATCCTAATTGTCTTGACAGTCTGTAAAAATGTGTTAAAATTATAACACACATTGGTAAAAAAGCAACACATTATCTTTTCCAGGAGGGAATAAATGGCTGAATCTAACGAAGCATTGGGTATGATTGAGTGCAGGGGTTTTGCTGCCATGGTTGAAGCCTCGGACGCCATGGTCAAAGCCGCAAAGGTGGATTTGAAGGGCTACGAAAAGACAGGTGGGGGATATGTAACTGCCATAGTGCGGGGAGATGTGGCTGCTGTAAGAGCTGCCCTGGATGCAGGAAGCAGAGCGGCGGAAAGGGTCGGGGAAGTAATCTCTGTGCATATAATCCCGCGGCCTCACCAGTCGGTGGATGAGGTTCTTCCGCTTGGGGGCGTGAAATCCAAATGAGCAGCTCCATAGATCTGCGAACCTATATATTCATCGATTCTCTGCAGCTGCAGATGGCCTCCTATCTTTGTACAGTCTCCCGAGGTTACTTTCCCGTGGCGGATCAGGCCTGCTCTATTGTGGAGATATCTCCGGGGATCGAGATTAACCGGTTAACCGATGTAGCCCTTAAAGCGACCCGGGTTACTCCGGGAATTCAGATAGTGGAAAGACTCTTCGGGCTCCTGGAGGTTCATTCGGACAGCCAAGGGGAAGCCCGGCAGGCCGGGGCTGCAATCCTGCGGGAGCTGGGTCTTTCCGAGGAAGACCGGATGAAACCGAGAATTCTCACAAGCCAGCTTATAAAAAACATAAGCGACCACCATGCCCAACTGATAAATAAAACCAGGTATGGAAATATGGTACTCCGGGGAGACACCCTCTATGTTCTGGAGATAGAACCGGCAGGTTATGCCTACTATGCGGCGAATGAGGCGGAAAAATCTTCCAGGATCAATATCGTGGATGTAACCGGGTTCGGCCGGTTTGGGAGGGTCTACATAGCCGGAGAGGAATCCCAGGTTTTGGTGAGTAAGGAGATTGTGGAATCAAGGCTGGCGGATGTCCGGGGACGGGAAGCCCAGGGTCGGGAAGAATAACAAAGGAGAGGCCTATGACTCTTGCACGGGTAAAGGGGACGGTTGTTTCTACCTGCAAAGATGAAAAACTGGAAGGCATAAGGTTTCTCCTGGTAGAAAAGCTTGATCCTCCGACCATGAAAGGAACCGGGGATTATCTTGTGGCCATGGATGCTGTGGGCGCCGGTCCAGAGGAGGTTGTCTTCTATGTAACCGGCAGCTCCTCCAGGATGACCTCTGTAACGGAAGGAAAACCCAGTGATGCCACCATAACAGGAATTGTAGATGAGGTAGCCCTTAAAGGGGAGATAGTTTACAGGAAAAAGGGGAGGTAGATTATGCTTCTGGCTTATGTCCGGGGAACAGTTACCGGAACAAGAGCTGAAGACCGGCTTAAGGGAGCAGTCTATCTAGTGGTGGAGGAGTGGAGTTCCAAAAAGGATAAAACCGGAAAATACCATATTGCTGCTGACCTTATGGGAGCCGGGGAGGGGGAATTGGTGATCCTTTCCCAGGGAAGTTCCGCAAGGCAGACTGAGTCCACCAGGAATACGGCGGTGGATGCAGTTATTGTGGGAATTGTTGATCTGGTGGAAGGGGAACAGGGATTTTTATACAGGAAATAGGTAGCCGATGGATCAGGATGTACTTGCAGTTTTAGAATACGAAAGCATTGCCCTTGGAATTTATACCCTGGATACCTTAGTAAAGGAATCTCCTGTTAGGATCCTGATGGTGAGAGTAATCGATCCCGGAAGATATCTGATTGTGTTTAGCGGGAGTATCGCCGTGGTGGATGCGGCCTATAAAAAGGCAGTCAGAGGGAATGATCCTGCTCCTTTTCTAAGTATCTTTATTCCCCAGCTGCACGGGGATATTATTCCTGCCCTGAACCGGGGAGGGCTTGGTTTGAAAGAGAAGAATCTGCAGGGCCTTGAAGATATTAAGGTCGATTCCCTGGGTATTCTGGAGTCCGGTTCGATCGCCCTGGGGATCGAAGCTGCAGACCGGGCAGCCAAGTATGCAAGGGTTCGGGTGCTCCAGATCAGGATTGGAGACGAGATGGGGGGAAAAGCCTCGGTGATGATTACTGGAGCTGTCGGGGAAGTGGAGGCTGCTCT
>Ga0067045_1028717_pt1 | contig 28624 bp, 17 predicted proteins | sample TerdegcTABiofilm_FD_59184 | JGI IMG/M metagenome (GOLD analysis project Ga0067045, IMG submission 59184) | Combined Assembly of (Gp0054472, Gp0054536) Wastewater bioreactor microbial communities from Singapore -Terephthalate degrading...
ACCAAGTCTAAGGCATTAAAGCACAAATTATTATACCCGCGTAAAAAATCAAAAAACCACTAAATCGAAAATCCCTAAATCTTAAGTCCCAATCCCTCTACACTATCGCCTTCAGCACTATATCACTAATTTCGCCTTCAGCTTTATAGCACTCAACATTAAATAAAAAAGAAGAAACTTCACCAACCATAGAGAATAAAACTAATTTATTATGAGATTTTTGCAAAACAAGAAAAGATATTGATAATGTTGTGAAATTATAATAAAAGCCTTGCTGATATGTGTGGTATATTTGGCATTTGCGGAAAATTCGAAGTTGAAAGGTCAAGAGAGGCTCTCAATCTCTTGTCACACAGAGGACCGGACGAATGGGGAGAGTATATTTCGGGTGACAGGAGTCTGTATCTCGGACACAGAAGATTATCAATTATTGACCTGTCTTCAGGACGGCAGCCGATATTCAACGAAGATAAAAGTAAGGTAATTATATTCAACGGGTGTATTTACAATTATCTGGAGATTGCTCAGGAATTAAGGGGTTGCGGGCACAGATTCTACACCAATACCGATACCGAAGTAATCATTCATGCCTACGAGCAATGGGGTGAGGAGTGTGTAAAGAGATTCAACGGAATGTGGGCATTTGCAATATATGACAGCCACAACAACAAGTTGTTTTGTTCAAGGGACAGACTCGGGATAAAACCATTTTACTATTTCTCCGGCAAAGAGAATTTCATCTTTGCATCTGAGATAAAATCAATCTTAAAGTTCGTATCCCCCGAGCTCAATTCAGAGGCACTCTCTGACTATCTGGTATTTCAGATGTCCCTCGATGAAAATACCCTCTTCAAGGGAATAAAGAAACTCGAACCGGGGTATAATCTCACCTTTGATATACAGAACAAACAGCTCACAAAGACAGAATACTGGGATATCAGGTTCAATGTCAGCGACGAAAGAAATGAAAGCCAGATTATTGACAAACTCAAATATCTTTTAAACGATTCCGTAAGAATCAGGATGCGTTCGGATGTACCCTTAGGTGCGCATCTCTCAGGTGGTCTCGACTCATCTACCATTGTGGGACTTTCAAGGCTTACCCTAAACGATATCAGAATAAACACATTTACCGGCAAATTCGAAGAAGGTAAGGAATTCGACGAGACAGAGTATGCAAGGCTTGTCAGTCAGAAATTTTCAACAGATTACAATGAAATAGTTCTCAGAGCATCTGATTTCAGGGAAAGCATCAGAAAGATTATCTTTTATATGGATGAACCTGCTGCGGGTCCCGGTCTTTTTCCCCAGTTTTTTGTCTCGAAACTTGCATCAGAGAAGGTCAAGGTCGTACTTGGCGGTCAGGGAGGAGACGAAATCTTTCTCGGATATGCAAGATACCTCGTGGCGTATCTCGAGGAGTGTCTCAAAGGTGCAATATATGATACCGCCGAGAATGCCGAATACGTTGCCACGCTCAAAACCATTATTCCGAATCTGAAACTTCTCAATAATTATGTCCCGATGATTAAAAATTTCTTCAGGGACGGGCTCTTCGAAAATCAGACAAGAAGGTATTTCAGGCTGATGAACAGGTTTTCCGATATAGATGACCTTTTGAGCAAAGACCTGAAAATCTCTGCTGTCAGGGAGTTTGAGAAATTCGAACAGATATTTACAAGGCCGGGGAATACATCCTATATCAATAAAATCCAGTACTTCGACCTGAAATATCATCTGCAATCACTTTTACAGGTAGAAGACCGGACATCGATGGCATGGGGACTCGAGTCCAGAGTCCCGTTTTTAGACTACCGGATAGTCGAACATATAACTTCGACCCTGCCCGTAATCAAATTCAGAAACGGCGAACCCAAATATCTCCTGAAGAATGCGGTCAGAAACATAATCCCGCAGGAGATTATTGACAGACGGGACAAGATGGGATTTCCTGTCCCCCTGAATATCTGGGCCAAAGCGGAATTAAAGGATTTCTTCTGTGACGTATTGCTCTCGAAAAAAAGCAGGGAAAGAGGTTTATTCAACAGTTCAGCAATCGAAAAACTTATATTATCCGATATGAAATTCTCACGCGGACTCTGGGGAGTCTTGTCTCTGGAACTGTTCTTTAATAATTTTCTCGATGGGTAGAAAGATTCTTATATTCGGGAACTTCCCGTTTAATTTTCCAAACGAATTCATTGATACCAATCACCTTGCACTCTATTTTGCACGCAACGGTGATGAGGTAGACTTCGTTACTCCACCGGCATACCTTGCAGATTTATTTGTACCTTTTTTGAAAAACCGCCTGAAGACATTGAAGAACCATTTTGCATCCGGCATGAGGATTGAAGAGAATCTCTGTCAGTATACCCCGCTCTCGTTTCTGCCGGTAAGAAATAATCTTTTACTCGGTTCGGACCTGAATCTGTCACTATTCTGTGCCGGATTCAGACTTTCCTCACTCTCAGAAAAGGAGTATGACCTGTGCATCACCTCACAGGGATTTATGCTTTTATGGACAGATTATGTAAAGTCCGGACGTTTTATCTACAGATACAATGATATACTCGAAGGTTTTTCCCGGCATCCGATTAAACTCTCTGAACACGAAAAGAGATTCATAACCGGAAAAAACCCTCTGATACTAACGGTCAACGAAAGACTCTCCGCTCATCTCAGGGAGAGATATAAAGACTATAACAGGATAAAGGTGCTGCCGAACGGGGTGGATACAGAACTTTTCAGAAATGCCGAGCCCGACAGAGAACTTATGAAAATAAAGAAGAAGAAAATTGTCTTTTCCGGCGGAATCGATTTCTGGGTAGATGTAAATCTTCTCTACGAGACGGCAAAGGCCCTTTCGGATGACTCCGTGATTGTTCTTATAGGACCGTCCTATGTGGATATCGGGAAACTGATTTCTCTACCAAATGTCGTTTATCTCGGACCCAGAAGATATTCAGAGATTCCTTCACTTCTTAAGGCCTGCGATATCGGAATTATTCCTTTCAGAAAAGAGAGACTCATTGATTTTGTCGAGAAACCACTTAAGTATTACGAATATCTGGCCGCAGGACTCTATGTCATCGCCACAGGTCTTGCAGATTCCGAGGATAAAAACAGATACTTCAAAAACATCAGGGACCATAAGTTATTTATTGAGACTATCAGAAAAACAGATATAATCAGTCATGATGAGAGAGCAGAAATTTCACTTACTGCAGAAAGGCATAGCTGGAAGAATATCTTTCTGCAACTCGAACTTTTTCTGAAAGAGAAATAACAGGAGTCAGGATGAAGATTCTTGTTGACGGCAGAGTGCTCAGACACAATACGACAAGCGGAGTCGAGAGATACACATCTCTGCTGCTGAAATATCTCAGCCGTATCGGGGGGGTTGAGGTTGACCTCCTGAAACCCGCATCCGACAGCAAGATAAGTCAGCATATCTGGGAACACTTCTGCCTCCCTTTCAAGGCACTCGAATATGACCTCCTGTTCTGTCCGGCAAATATCGCACCTGTCTGGGTACCCGAGGGAGTAAGACTCGTTGTAACCCTTCACTCCGTTGCCTATCTTGACGCATCCAATTCATATTCAAAAATGTTCAAGGAATACTACAGAAATGTCATTCCGCACATTATCGAAATTGCCGACCATATTGTTACTGTTTCGAACTCTGAAAAGCAGAGGATTCTGAATTATTACCCCGATGCCAAAAACAAGATCTCAGTCATCTATAACGGAATTGACGAAAAATTTATTCAGGATAATTCCGAAAGACAACAATATATTCTGAGCGTTATTTCCCATTTGAGTGCAAAAAACATGAACTCAATGATAGATGCCTTCAACAAGGTAAGTGATAAAATAAACCACAATCTTGTAATCGTCGTCAGCCATCCGTATAAAAAGCCAGATACTTCTTTCAGACTATCAGATAGAATTACTATTTATTACAACCTACCTGACGAAAAACTAATTACAATGTACAGAGATGCCTCTCTCTTTGTAATGCCGTCGCGGTATGAGAGTTTCTGCTTCCCGGTTCTGGAGGCTGTTGCCTCTTCTGTCCCTGTTGTATGCACTCCTCTCGATGCTGTAAAGGAGATTGCCGGTGATGCCGTATTCTTTACCTCGGGGTTCGACGACGATAGTATATCCCATGCAATCTATACCGTACTGAATAATCCGAATATTATCGAAAATCTCAGAAAGAACGGGAGAGAGTTATTGTCACGTTACAGATGGGAAAACATAGCAGACGAGTATATACGGCTTTTCAAAAGAGTTGTAATGACAAATGAAGATTAGCTCTTATATCAGAATAAACGGAATTGTTCAGGGGGTGGGGATGAGGCCTTTTATCTACAGACTTGCAACTGAACTTGGACTAAAAGGGACCGTAAAAAACAGTTCAAGGGGTGTCGAGATATATGTAACAGGCGAAGACAGCATTATAAATGAGTTTCTCACCAGAATCAGGGAATCTGCACCAAGTGCCTCAAAGATTAGCGAGATTATTGTAAACAGAACAGAGACAAAAGATTTTGCAGATTTCTCCATTATACTCTCTTCCGAAGAAGATATTATTGAGACATCGATATCGCCCGATATAGCATTATGCGCAGACTGCCGTGCCGAATTGCTGAACCCGGAAGACAGAAGATTTCTATACCCGTTCATCAACTGCACAAACTGTGGTCCGAGATATTCAATTATAAGAAAGATACCGTATGACCGGCCAAATACCACAATGAAGGATTTTGTAATGTGCAGTAACTGTTCGGCAGAATATCACTCGCCGTCCGACAGGAGATTTCACGCCCAGCCGGATGCCTGTCCTGTATGCGGACCTCAGGTCTTCCTGCTCCTTCCGGATAAGAGAATTATATCTTCAGGGTATGAGGCAATCAGAAAAGTAAAAGAATTTTTAAAAGAGGGAAAGATTGTCGCAATCAAGGGACTGGGCGGGTTTCATATAGCCTGCAACGCCAGAAATAAAAATGCGGTAAATACTCTGAGAGAGAGAAAAAGAAGGAGTATGAAGCCCTTTGCCATTATGGTACCGGACATATCCGCTGCCGAAAAATTTGCAGTGATTACGGACTCAGAAAAGAGATTATTATCCTCTCCTCAGTCTCCCATAGTGCTTCTGAAAAAGTCGGACGACTTTGCACTCCCTGAGGAGATCTCCTACCAGAACGAGAGAATAGGAATAATGTTACCCTACACCCCTCTGCATACACTACTGTTTTTTAATCCGGATACCGGAGAATATGATTATGACGCCCTCGTTATGACAAGCGGGAATATAAGCGATCTCCCGATCGAATTTACAAACGATGATGCGTTCGAAAAACTGCATAATATCGCCGACTGTTTCCTTGTGCACAACAGGGATATCTACAACAGGATCGATGATTCAATTACATATATCTTTGAAAATAATGAGATACTCCTGAGACGGGCAAGGGGGTATGTCCCCGTCCCGGTAATTACAGGTAAATCCTCAAAAGAATCAGTAGTTGCAACAGGCGCTGAACTCAAAGGGTGTTTTGCCCTAAACAGAGACAGAAATATAATACTGAGCCAGCACATGGGAGACCTGAAGACCGAAGAGGGATTGAATTTTTTTATCCACACATACAATCTTCTTACGGATATCCTGCGAATCAGCCCATCAAAGGCAATACTCGATAAACACCCAAATTACCTGACAAGAGAGATTGTCAGAAGAATAGGTATATCTGACACAACCGAGGTTCAGCATCACTATGCTCATATCTGTTCCGTTTTATTCGAGAATGATTATGAAAATGATGTTATCGGGTTTGCGTTCGACGGTACAGGCTACGGAGATGACGGAGCCGTCTGGGGCAGCGAAGCCTTTTTCTGCAATATCAGAGAATACAAGAGAGTAGGACATCTGAAATATACAGATATGGCAGGAGGAGATTCGGCGTCGGAACTTTGCTATATACCCGCAATTTCCTATCTTATATCTTCAGGAATTGAGATAGAGAAGCTGGAAGCCTTCAGAGACATAAAGAGTGAAGAAATAGAACTTTTAAGATTCTCTCTCTTAAACAGAATAAATCTCCACAGAAGTTCAAGTATGGGGAGGTTATTCGATGCAGTCGCATTTCTGACAGGAATCAGGACCAAAAATTCGTTTGAGGGTGAGGCAGCAATGGCACTTGAATATATAGCAGACAAAGAATGTAATGATTCTTATGAAATATCTCTGACCGGCAACAGTGACTGTATTGAAATTGATATAGAGAGTCTTCTGTACCAGATACAAGATGATCTAAAGCGAAAGACAGAGCCATCAAGGATATCTTCTCGTTTTCACAACTGGATTTCAGACACAATACTCAGATTATCAGTAATGATAAGGGAGAAATCAGGGACAAATACCGTAGCATTATCCGGCGGTGTCTTTCAGAACAGATATCTTCTTTACAGGACTATAAAACTACTAAGAAAAGATGGTTTTGAAATACTGATAAACAGAAGAGTCCCGCCGAATGACGGGGGAATATCATTCGGACAGATGGGACATTATATCTGCTCTAAAAGTTCCTGATTCTCTTCCGACCTCTTCTCTCCGACAGAGGTCACATATATTGCAGGCGAATCCACAACAGGGCAGTTCTTTTCACAAATGCCACAGCCGATACAGAGTGACGAAACCACGCGCGGCGCCTTCAGATTCCTGATATTGTTATTTATCTGCACCTGAATATTTTCTATCTTAATCGCTTTTTCCGGCACGGGGCAGACCTCTTCGCAGACAAGGCAGCCTTTTCCCTCCTTGTAGACAATACACCTGTTCTTATTGATATGGGCGGTCCCGATCTTTGTCTTTACCTTCTCACTGATAGTAATAGGCCTTATAGCGCCGGTCGGACAGACTGTAGAGCAGAGATTGCAGTTGTATTCACAATGCCCTACCCTCGGGACGAGATGAGGCGTCCACATACCCTCCAGCCCGGCCTCAAATAGGGTCGGCTGCAGTCCGTTCGTAATACAGACCTTCAAACAGGCTCCGCACTTGATGCACTTTTTGACAAACAAATCTTCTCTAACCGAGCCCGGCGGACGGATGAGCAGAGGATTGTGAAAATTCGGTGAGGCAGAAAGGGACGACTTAAAGAGCGGATATGATATTACAGCCGTGCCGGCAGAAATAAAGAGCTGCCTCTTCCCTATATCGATACCCCTGTTAGCCGGTTTCTTTGAAAAGACAAAATTTACAGACTCTTCGGGACAAAGACTGGAACAGTTCATACACAGAATACATTCGGAGCCGTTCTCTTTATCCGTCTTTGGGGAAACAGCCCCGCCATTGCAGTTGACTTCGCATATACCACAATCATTACAGGGTTTTATCTCCCTTTTGAGAAGTGAATATCTCCCCATCAATCCGAGTAATGCCCCGAGAGGACAGATATACCTGCACCAGAATCTTTTCGATATAAGATTAGAAAATAATACAAGCAGGAAGAGTGCACCGATAAATATAGACTGAGAGAAGTATACCCTGTGATTTTCGATAAGATATGTCCTGAGGAATGAATAGATATTGGGAAGAGATTCGGAGTTTGGTGCTATAGCAACGAAAATATCATAAACCGAGTGAATAAGCAGATTGAACAAAGGATAAAATATTATTGTAAATGACCTTACAAGAAGTGAGAGCGGGTCAAGAAAACCCGCAAGATTTACACCAAATACCGCGAGAACTATAAGAAATATCAGAATATAATATTTAATTTTCAGATTCTCCTTCTTTACAAGTTCCTTCTCCCTCTTCTTCAGTCTCCCTGTGATATCATTCAGTGTACCGAGCGGACAGACCCAGCCACAGAAACTCCTGCCGGTCGCAAAAGTAAGAGCAACCGTGATCAGTGAGAATAAAAACAAAATATTCAGATTATGATATGAGATAAGGTTCGACAGTAAAATCAGGGGGTCGATATAGAAAACGACTGATATATCCGCAAAAGTTCCGTTCTCTGCGTCTGATTTTGTAAAGACAAATAAAAAGAGAAAGAGCACCAGAAAGATTGTCTGGGTAATTATCCTGTATCTTCTCATAAATTATAACTCTATCTTTTTTATATTCAGATTTTCAATATCCTCTCTGCCAAGTCCTGATTTGTGTGCAAGATGGATATAGCCGATATCGGCTGGAATGACCTGAAAGAAAGAGCAGCCGTAGGCGTCAACTGCTACAATGTCCCTTCCGGCAACTATTGTATCAAGTCTCCTGACGTCTTCCAGATCCCCTCCCGTAGGACCGTTATTGGTCAGTACCCTTATCGCGTCCAGCACAGTCAGTGTCGGTCTTACAGCAGTCAGCAGGTCAACGAGGGACTGGTCGATATCCTGATGAAACTTCCTCCTTGAACCCCCGATTATGCCCATAAGATTCTTGATACCTAAAGTCAGTCTTGCTATCCCGTGTGTCTTGGCTACCGGCACATTGATAAATTTATCCGCCTCGATAACATCTCTGTAGACCGGCCAGGATTTTATAACTTTACCCTTGATAATCACATCCCTGAATCTGTTTTCATCGATATAACTCACCTCCGCCCCGTATTTCTCTGCCTCATCCTTTATACCACTATTTTTATAACACTTCTGAGGATTGTTGACTGTATAGTCAAACACCTTTACTCTCTTTGCGCCGGCATCTCTGCAGGCCCTGACCAATGCACCGACAAGAATGGGGTTTGTATTTGCCGCATACTCGGGCTTTCTGTCCCAGCCAATATTCGGCTTTATTACAACTGTATCTCCTTTTTTAATAAACGAATCGATCCCGCCAAGGGATTTGAACATTGTATCTACCATTTTGAAAATATCTTTCCCCCTGACAACAACTAAATCCGGAATCTTATCCTGCGCAAAGAGTGTATCAGCTATCGAACCCGAAAATGCAATGCCTCCGGCAAGAATGGCAGACTTTTTAATAAACTCTCTTCTTCTCATCAGAACTCTCCCGTGTTACTTGCAATTATATTATCTTTAATATCTTCCTTGTCAAAACCAAATGTCAACTGTCTGTAGCCCTTTACCCCCAGCAACCTCTCTTTTATATACAGACTGTCCAGCTTCTCTCCTTTATATCTTCCGCCTATTGTAATAAAGTGACGCATTTTCTTTAATGGCAATCTTAATCTTTTTATATCTTCTTCTGTAATAGAATGCGCCTTTCTTAACGAAATTATCTTTTTAGCTGTTCTCTTCCCTACACCGGGTATGCGAATGAGTTCCTCATATTCAGCCCGATTTATCTCGACCGGAAATCTGCAGATATTCTCGAGCGCCCAGACCGTCTTCGGGTCGAGCTCAACATATAAATCCGGCCTCTCTTCGTTGACAATCTCCAAAATATCAAATCCGTAATCCCTAATCAGCCAGTCAGCCTGATATAACCTGTGTTCTCTTCTCAGAGGAGGCTCACTGATTCTCGGAAGTCTCTTATCCTGATTTACAGGGACATAGGCAGAATAGTACACCCTCGACATATTCAGTTTCTTATAAAGATAGTCTGATAAAAGAAGCATTTTTAGGTCTGTATCATTCGTTGCCCCGACAATTATCTGTGTACTCTGCCCTGAAGGGGAGAACCTAAGTGTTGAACCGAATCTCCTGTTTTCATCGTTGTATTTCCTGATAAGTTCTGCAATCCTGATAACCGGTCTGATTATTTTATCTCTGTCTTTTTCGGGAGCAAGATATTTCAGTGACTCCTCAGAAGGCAATTCTATATTTACGGATATCCTGTCAGAGAGTCTCCCTATTCTCTCTATAAGCAGCTCATCGGTTGCCGGCAGAATCTTGCAGTGGATATATCCCTTAAATTCGTATGTCTTTCTCAGAAGTTCGAGCGTCCTCAGCATCATCTCCATAGTGTAATCAGAGCTTTTTATCACACCGGAGCTTAAAAAGAGCCCTTCTATCTTTCCCTTTTTGTAGAGTTCAAACGTAACCGACGCAAGTTCTTCGGGGGCAAATGAGCTTCTCTCGATATCATTAGACCTCCTGTTGTGACAATAGGCACAGTCATAGATACAGTAATTTGTGAGAAGGACTTTTAATATAGGAACACATCTGCCGTTTTCCGTCCAGCTGTGATAGATATATCTCGAGACATCCTTTCTTCTCTGATTAAAGGTAAGTCCGCCTCCCTGATCAGAGGCACAGGAGGCATCAAACCTTGCACCCTGAGCAAGGATTTTAAGTCTTTCTATAATCGGGTCTGATTTTGGCATCTGCAAAAGTCCCTCGGATGCTAAAACGTATCATACACAATCAGCGCAATTTTCACAATAGAAATAAAAAAGGGGACCTGCTTTGGTCCCCTGAAAAGAGGCAATTATCAGTTCTACGGGATTGTGAAATACCCGTTGTATTCCCTGATGAGCTGATTACCGTTCAGGTCTTTGATATTTCTGGTCACAATGTATCCGTAATCACCGCTCGTCCAGTTCCCCGCCTGCGGGAAGACCGTCACCACATATCCGCTCGGGTTGGATACACCCATCAGGTCTACCGCAATGGCACTTCCGGTATCAATCCTGTAGACAATCACAGAGTTGACAGCGGAATAGTCCACAGTCTCATTGAAGAAGAGCATTATCGGATTGTTTGGAGCAGCCGGAGCCATCTCACAATCAAGGACAGGGAGGTCGTTGACAGTAGAGAATGTCGAAACAGGTGGAAGGTCAAGGAAATTCATCACATTACCTGCAAGGTCGGATATGACGGTCTCGTTCAGATCGACACTGTAGTTACGGTTACCCACCAGTCTGTATGGCTCGGCCGGAATGATATTGATTACAGACATATTTGTCGAGAGTCTTATACAGGCATAGGACTGTTTATTTGTTCCGCAGGCTGAATTATAGATTATGTTAACAGAACCGTTTGAGGATTCTGTTGCCCCGAATACCGACGAGGGAGAAATTGCCTCATTAAATGTAACAGATATACCGGAGCTGACAGACACATTCGAGGTTCCGTTCGGAGGATTTACAGAGATTACCTGTGGAGCAATATTGTCGACGCCGAATGTATAGGTATAATCTGCAGCAAGAGGCGTTCCTCCGAGGTCCTTAACTCCGCTGTTACCCGATTTTACCGTAACCCTGTACCCTGCAAGTGAGTTTCTGAGCGGGACCGATGGCTCAAAGTATACAACCCATCTGGATGTCGTATTATCATACTTCTGTGAATATCTGCCGGATATCGTATTCATTGTATCGAGATTCTGCAGAATAACCGTAGATGTGCTCACCGATGCAATATCTATCTGCTCATTAAAGGCTATCCAGATTTTTGAGAGTGCAGAATTGCCTGAACCTGTGGGACCTGCAGCCAGAACCTGAGGCGGATTATTCTCGACCGTGTAAGTGTATGTAAGTGTCGCACCTCCGGGCAGTCTGTAGAGGTTTGCGCACTTCGTAAGGTCAACTGTAAGTGTATATGAAGTACCACCTCTGAGATTCGAAACAGGTTTTATAATAATTGTGTCTCCGCTGCTGCCACCCGGTATCAGCTGGGTAGTGACCGAAACGTATGTCGAATCAGCATTATTTCTGAGTTTGATTGAGTAATTGTTAAAAGATGTCGGAAGCAGGAGGTCCCTGAAGTTGCCACCAGCCGATGCCCATTTGAGTGAAACCTTGAGGTCAGGGCTCACTACCGAACCGCTTGAAGGTGTAACTGAATTCGGATTTTCAAGTGTAAGGGCCGCACCTCCGGGTGCCGATGCAACAGTGAGAGAGCTCGTCCAGACCTTCCCAAGCGGATTCCCTCTGTAATCTCTGACATTCTGATTTACCGTAAAATCTGCTGTAGTTCCGGTCCTGAATGCCGGTATTGGTATCATTGTAACAATATTGGGGAATTCAGGGTAATGCGCAAAGAGTGCCGGCAGTTTCTGTCCTACCTGAATAACATAGAATGACTCCTCGTCGACGGTCGAGATATCAATAGGTCTCGAGAACATCGCCACAAAGAGCATCGGGTCATTGATTTCACTTGTTGTTGTATAATCTACAGGATTGAATTCGACAGTCGTCTCTTGAGATGTTGTAAATCCGGCAGAGATTATACCCTTGATATAATTCCCGTTTGCTGCTTTTACTATATTTGCATAACTTCTGCTGGTCTTTCCCATCAGTATCAGCGAGTAATCCCTGCTGTACTCGAGCGTACCGAGTTTCGAAGAGTCAAATACTATGGTCTTGTTCGAATCTGCAAGAGTAATTACACCGGCCGCAGTCGCATTGAGCCCCTTGATGAATGGCAGATTGTCAAGCGACGTTGCAAAAGAATCGTCCAGCCTTACATTATTAGCATCGATAAATGCTGTTATCTCGTAGGGACCATCGATTTTGTCTCTCAGCATAATCCAGATATATTTGCCAACATCAGAAGACTTAAATGACGAAGTAGTTATCTTGAATATATTACTGCCTGCTGTAACCGAGCCGTCTTCACCTCTGAGGTCAGAGAGAATGACTGACCTGTAATCTACTGACGATGGGTCGAGCGCCTCTGAGAATCTTGCCTTGAACTTCGATGTAACAGGAACATCCTTTGCATCAAAGAGATTAGTATCGTAGACAAAGAAATACTCATTAGTGCCACGCATTATAGAATTGGAGTACACAATCGAATTGAGTCTTGCATCCGAACCGGATCTGAATTCCTTTATCAGTTCACTGTCACCTGAAGAAGGTGAAATATTCTCTGTATGGTCCGCGCTGACAATGTTCGTTGTGAGGTGAATGAATACGGGTGTGTTATACGGAATTGAAGATGATGGGCTGAATATCCTGAATTCGAGCCCGCTCTCAGCAATAGTGAATGACGCATTTTCAAGAACCAGTGCTCCTGAACTGACATTTGTTATATTATAATAACCATTATAACCGTTTACAGAGCCTGAGATATATAATTTTTTGCCGATAAATGTCGCATCAAAATTATACGATGAGGATGTAAACTGGTCAGGTGCTGTATTGCTGACCTTTCCGTCATTCCCCCATCCGTATATCTCACCTCCGTCACACACAGAAATATTGTAGATATCAGGGGTAAAATACAAAATTCGCTTATCGTTCGGAGCGACCTCCCATACAAGATTCCCTCTGAGCGGAACAATTCTGCCAAACTCGTCTCTGTATGTCAGATAGATGGTTCCGTTGTTCAGTGTGGTTGTATCCATATCCTTTGTAAATCTGATTCTGAAGTATGCATCGTTGATGTCATAGAACATATAATTTGAATACTGTGTCCCGTCCCATACTGTAATATCCTGCACGAGTGTGGAGGTAATAGTTGTAAAGACCGAAGTATAGTACGAATCGAGAGAATCTCCGTATATATCTATTACGCCTTTTGTTACAACTATCGTATATGTAGTATCGAAATCGAGCTCACCTGACGGATAGGTTGATACAGTCCTTGAATCGATCTGAGTAAACGGGTCGAGAGGAATCGCGAGGGGACCGGAGCAGTTGGTAGATTGATTATCTCCCTTTGTAAGACATATATTCCCGCTTACAGTTCCAAACTGAATCGGATTATTGAAAGTTATTCTGATTTCGGGCTTTCTGTCTATTCCTGTTGCTTCATCCTGCGGCACAACAGATTCGACCATAAGACCCGGGGCACTCGCGACTGCAAAATCGAATCTGAGACCATTATACGGAGTACCCGATATTACCTCGTCAACTATGCAACCTCCATTGTTCGTTCCGTCTCTCTCGGGCCTGCACACACCGGAAGGATAACCACCAAAGACAAAGACCGAATATTGTGTTGAATAGTCAAGCGATGCCGTCGGTGTAATCCTTATAGTAGACGGAGAACCTGCACTGCCCGCTACAGGATTCGTGATTGTAACAGGTATGCGGGTATTTATATCGGACTGTTTTACAAGTATGATTTTATCATCTGCGATATCAGCCGGATTCCCAACGACATCCGTAAAATTAACATAGCTGCTGAAGATAATCTGGAGATTGGCATTCGGTGCAAAGTTTTCAGTTCCGGAGAAATTGGTAGCAAGTACAGTAAGTACAGGGATATCAATAATGCTGAATGTGTAAGTGTACGGATTCGGAACAGGATTAAACCACCCTCCTCTCTCCGTTGCTATCGCACTTCTGATTCCAGTTGCGCCGCCTCTTATTGAAACAGCGATACTGTGCGAATATGCAAAGAATGAGGCAGGTACACATCTGATAGTTGTATTGGAATTGATAAGCTCTAGTGTAGCGCAGGTAATTATACTCATCGAGGAAAGGTCGGTTATACTGAAGTTTGCAGTATTAACCGATGATGGATTTAGTGCCTCATTAAAAGTCACAATGACCTCAGAATCTCTGGCTACATTCGTGGATATGGGGCCGGGGTTCATACTGACTATATAGGGAGCCGGCGGGTCCTCGGTTGAGAAAGTAGAGACAAATGATGTCCTTATATGTCCCATTAGCGGGTCTGCTGCAGGATTTACAAACTGGGCCTCATAACTTCTGACACCGGTTGAGATAGTGACTCTTATATCCTTGCTGTATCCAAAACCCTGATTTGCGGTAAAGGTTACTATATCACTATTACAATTCAATACTCCTGAAATAGTTGAGAGCGAAGGATATACCTGCTCTACCCTGACGCTGCCGGAACTGACTGATGTGCAATCCAGTGGCTCTGAAAAGACTATAGAAATATCTTTAGCATCCTGAGGAATCCCTGTCGAGCCGTCTCCCGGTGTTACTGATTTTACATACAGGTCTTTGATACTCTCAACACTGAAAAGATATACATATTCACCCTGATTGTTGCAGTTGTATCCGGACTGAGGTGTACAGCGAGGCAATTGTCCGTTAATTATTGTTGCCCTGTCGGAATAGACTCCCGAAAATGAAGGCGGATTATCGCCTTTGATTCTCAATCTCACGACTGTTGCATAGCCAAGTAAACTACTTGGAGAAATCTTTGCGACAGAATCCTTACCGATCAGGTCTGTTGTAGTCGGGTCATCGGAAGCAATATTCCCCTGATTGTCGAGGAATGAGACAGAGGCCGGTATTGCTGCTAATGCATTTCCGTTTACCGGGTCTGCAACACCTGTGACGTCCTCTAAGAAGACGGTCTTATTGAGACTAAACGAACTCTGTTTTACTCCTTCAGTGAATCTGACAAGAACCGATTCGGTACTGCCGCTGAGATTTCTTCGGAGATACTGATTCCCTTTCTCAGATGCTACCTGAATAATTCTCAAAGGCTCGGGGTCTTCCATTCTGAAGACGATGACCTTTGTATTCCTGAGTTGTCCACCCTCGTAAGTAGCCCTGTCACTCGTAAATATACCGGATGTCCTGCAAGTAGAAACAGATGCACAATCAGTCCCCTGCGGGTCATCCTGACCTTTTATCACAATTCTGACAACGGCAGAATAATCGATCAGGTCAGAGGGTGTAATTGTCAGGATATTATCCTCTCCCCTACCCAGTGAACCATCTGGCGGGGTATCAGATGAATTAAATTGAGTGCTATATAATATCGGCGTCCCTGCCTGAGAAATATCGAAGGGATTTGCAAGATTGCTTACATTCTCCAGTATCAGGGATGTTGCATCTATATTCGCCTGTTTCAAACCTTCGGAGAAGGCAATTACAAAAGAGGTAGGTATGCCGCTGTTTTGCTGGGTCTCTCGCTTGATACCTGTCGTAATTTTACCCTCTGCATTCGATGGTTCTGAATACAGAACTGCAAGTGGTGGCGGGTCAATCGTCTTGAAAGTAAACGAATAATCTCTTCCGAGCGCTCCGCCCCTTACTGATGTAATCTGTGATTTAAGAGTAAGCGAGTATTGCTCAGAATACTTAAGTCTTGGCTGGTTCAGTGCGGTTCTGACAGGAATTATCTCGATATTATCTGTCTCAGTCCCGACGGGAAGAATAGTGAAATCGACCGGATTTGCGCTGCTGTCAAGAAGAAGAATATTTCCGGATTCCTTTTTCACTGAGGCGGGGTCTACTGATTCAGAGAAGAAGACCTTTATCGTAACTTCTGTGTCGATATTATCTGCCTTATCTGATGGCGAAACCGATTTAATTACGAGTTCGGGTGCCTTGATGATACCAAACGAAAAGTTCAGTTCTTCTGTTTTATTATTGAGTGAATCGGAGATTGACCCTCTTACTGTATCCGTAACCTTTCCGTTAATCAGCGAGTTATATGCTAAGGTATTTTTGGGGACAAATATGAACTCCCTTGCATCCCTTACAGCAATCTGACTGGTGCTGTCCAGTGCCGTCTCAAAGTCTTCATCAACAAATACTGTATCTTTGTCATTGGCGATAATTCCCCTGACCTGTCCCTTCCCTGTCCCGTCCAAGACATAGAGTTCGAGTCCTTTAAGTTCGTCAATACCGAAATCAGACCCTTCTATTCTGACACTCCTTCTGTCAGATGAGGTAATAAGGCTCTTCATTATCTCTGAACTTTCTACAATGATATACTCCGAAGTAGTATCAGGCAGGTCCGGGAACTGACCGCTAATCGTAATTGTATCGGCAGTATTCGACTCAATTGGATAATTCTCACCTGCTAGCTTTCCTCTGACAAACCTCAGCACCTTACCCTTTAGTTCATCCGCACCAAAAGATTTCTGACTATCGGTAACCGTCTGACTCGCAGAGCTGCTTACAAATCCGGACGCGAGATATGACTTGTAATAAAATAACGGTTCATCCGTGCTCACCGGTTCTATATATGAGGATGAGTTAGATAATAACAGAGCGGGCTTAATGATTTCATAGGTAAATGTATTGTCGACACCACAGGACGGATTTTCCGAGAGCTCAAAAGATTTATCGGTATTATTCACGATAAAACCGGAACACGAAAGGTTATTACCGGAAAATCTGACTATATATCCTTTTAATGATTCAGGCAGAAAAGACCCGTTATTGTCAGTTATACTCCTGCCGCTTACCTCAGTAACATTTCCACCCGATACCAATGTCTTCAGCGAATCCGTTCTGAATGATCTGTTGAATCTCACCCTTGTCTTCGAATAGATACCATTATTTTCGCTGCCATCCTCCGGATTAACAGAGGTAATGAAAAACTTCTCCACACCCTCTGTTGTAAAATTATAAACAAGCGGAATCTTTAAGAAACCACTTTTATCCGTAGCCCTCTCACTTGCGATCCCCTCCTTAATCTCGATCTGGTATGTATGCAGATAGTCAAGAGGATACTTCGGTACGAATATAACCGTATTGGGGGTTTGGGAATTTATCCTGAACGGGTTTGCACTGTCAGAGGGTTCGACAAGTACAGGATTGTCGATATCCGTTATATCTGTCATCCGGAAGGTGTAGTCCTTCGAATCAATACTCTGCGGATAGACCAATGTTGCAATATTCACGGCATCCGAGAATGTAATCCTGACATCACTTCTGATTGATACATTCTTTGTACCCGAATCCGGTATTTTGTTTACGATCAGGAGTTCGGGGGGGTCAATAGTCGAAAAAGCGGAGACGAAATCGCTCTCACCGTTATTGAGAAATCCCTGAGATGCCTTCAGCCCGTCCGGCGGATTTACAAGGGCCTTACCTCTCACGGACTGGATCTTCGGGCTGAGCGTAATTCTAATATTTCTCGAATAGGGGAAATCCCTTTTGGTCTCACCGTCTTCCGGGTCAATATTTGTAAGAGTCAGAATCCTGTTTGACGAATCCCACTCGCCTTTTACAAAATACGACGTTACATTTTTGTTATCTGTTATATCCTCTACAAAAAGTGTGGCTGTATCCTTGAGAGATGTCTCATCTCCCTTTTTATTGTAAAAAATCACAGATTCGGGATTGGCCGCCTCTGAGAATTTAATAACTATCTGTGAATCAAGTCCGACACCATTCGAGCCGTTTGCCGGTGAAACAGAGAGGACATCGAATCTGTCTAAAAGCTTTGTCATAAAATCAACGGTATAATCTGCCTTCAGATGTCCGTAGTATGTGCTTCCAACCTTGTCTCCGAAGTCCTTCGCCCTCTGTGAACGGATTGCAGTTGAGAGAATAAGTTTAACAGACCTTGTATATCCGAAACTTACTTCCGGCCTGAATGTAGCAACCAGCTTCTTTTCGTCGAAAGTCCAGTTGCCGGCAATCGGGGTATTGCATTTACCGTCTTTATAAGAGTCAGCCGTTCCTGTATCACATACTACAAATGAAGAGGTCTGGTCGAAACTGGGCGGTGTATTGTCAATCGCCTCAGAGAAGGTAACCACAATACTTGCATCCGGAGAGACACCGGTTGCACCGTTTGCAGGATATACAGAAATTACCTTCAGGTCATCGATGTACTCCGTTGTAAAGACCGCGCTTATCTCTCTTGACAGCTTGCCGCCTTTGGAGTCCTTCGTATCCACCTTGGTCAGACCCGACTTTACCCTGATAAGGTATTGCGTGGCAAAATTCAGGCTCTTTTTAGGTTTGAGAGAGACTGTATTTGTCTCTTTTGAATATGTGAGGTCAGTCTCCACCTTTATACTCTCGTCCTTTTTTGAATAGTCATAAAGGACTACATTCTCTGATAGTGTGCTCTCTGCAACCTCTTCGGAAAAGACTATCTTAACCGTTACATCCCTTGATACATTCAGAGCAGAGTCCGTGGGGGATATATACACAACCCTTAACGGAGAATCTACACCTACTACAAATGGCTGGTCACTGCAGGAAAGGATTGCAAAAACCAGAAAAATCAAAATACCAAAATACTTTCTCATATCTTATTCCTCCTTAAAAAACGAGTTTGTAACCTATATAGAAATTAGTCCCGCCCACATTCCCTGTCTCCCCGATATCCACTTTCGTATCATATTTCAGATAAGCACTTGAATATCTCAACTCAGAGATAATAAATCCGTAACCCGGCGATATCTGAACACCGGAGCCGAGATAATAACCATATGCAATGCCGTCGGTATAACTCTCTCCTTCGAAGACCTTCGAGGTAGAATACGAAAAGACCATCGCATACCCGCCGTTTACATATATTCCCAGAGGCAGAGCATTCAAAGGAAGGAGATACTCCGCGCCTATGAAGACCGGAATATTCGTTATAGAGAAGGAATACTCGAAGAGCCCGATCTGGGGGTCCATATTCTTTCCGCTTCCCGAGAGAGGATAGTAACCTGCCTCTATACCGAATGCCAGACGGTTATTTAAGAGCGGACTGATATATTTGAGGTCGAGGGATAATGCGTAGGTAGAATCTACCCTGCTTGTGGGGATGAGTACATTTGCCTTCAATGCAGCGCTGAAATATCTGGTTTTTTCCGCAGGTCTCTTATGGGATACTTCCTTATTTTCAGCAGTTATAACAGGTTTCTTGTCACTGACTTTTTCAGCAACAATTACTTTCTCCTCTTTTTTTACAGGTATCGGCGCAATCGGGATATCGGAGACCTCCGGTTTTGCCAGTATTGCAGAATCTTCTTTCTCAGCCTTATAAACTTTCAGAATAAGTCCTTCAGGAAGCTCCGCGGGCCGCGGAATCTGGTATATATGTTCACCATCGGGAACCTTGATCTGGATCCATCTGTGCTCAGTTGCCCAATACCCGCCTTCTGTAATCACATCAATCTTTCTGTTCTGTTTTTTGGGCTCGAGTTTCAATGTGTACTCATTATTTGACCTGAAGGCACCATCTCTTAAATATGAAAGTGTAAATGTAGCACTACCCTTCTTCTCCGCACTTACAAGTGCCCTGAATTTTATGTTGATATACATCGGACCTCTGACATTTATTACAAGGTCCTGATCGGATTTGAGGTGAATATACTTTTGTGGTTTTCCCTGCTCTGAAATTGAAAAGTCAGAGTGTTTGCTCGTAATTTTCAGTTCCTGCGATGATAATATCACAGGGAACAGGAAAAAAGAGAATAAGACTACTAAATTAAATAATCTCATAGGCAAGACTCCTTATCTGTATATATAGAATTCCGAAATATAATCGCCGAAACTCCTTACAAACGGGGCAGCAATAAGTATGTTTTCATAGGTGGTTTCCGTAAAGATTGTGAATGTATATCCAAACGAGGCAGGATTGCTTTTGTCAGTAAACGGAATAAGGTCACTGAGAGTATAGCCTGAGATATCCTCTCTCCCTTCCAGAAGATATACTTTTGACAACTTTTCGTCAGATACAAAGAGGTCTCTGCACTTATCATTTGTTCCACCTTTGCATCCGTCCTTTCTGAAATCAGATGCTCCCTTCAGATAAAATCCGAAATTTCCTCCTGCTTCACCCTTTATTTGCAGGATATCCCCATTTTTGCCGTTTCTGATCAGGATAAGTCCACTGTTATTCTGTTCATCTCTGCCGCTCATAATAAGTTCAGGCAGAGAGTCCCCGTTGAGGTCGTTTGTCAGAAGATTATATCCGAGCCTTTCATAATCATTAACTCCGTCTATTTTCAGACTGGCATTGCTTATGTCAGTATTCTGAATCAGACAACCGGAAACTGACGAGGACGAATACAGGACATATACACTCCCCCTGCTCTTTGTCAACGCATCAGGAGATGAAATAATTATATCCACACAGCCGTCCTGATTCAGGTCGTCAGTAAAGATGCTGTAACCGAAAGAAGAGCCACTGACTTTTCCCGAAATAATCCTGTCTCCGCTCTGCGGAACCTCCGAGATGTTATCTCTGTTCATATAGATAAATGCTGCACCTGTATTCAAATCTCCGTATGCAGGGGCACCGACAAGGAGATGCTCCTTCTGATTCATAACAAATTTATGCAATGAAAGTCCGAACATAGAATCTTTTGTCCCGCCGCTTATCCTAACCGGTTCTGCCGGAGTAAAGAGACAGTCCGACCCGTTCTTTGACTGAGCATAGATATATATCGCCCCTTCTCTCCCGGTCCCGTCCAGCGGCGCCGAGACTATGAGGTCCTGACAACCATCATTATCGAAATCAGCAGATTCGACCTGATATCCGAAGAGTGAATTCTCTGATTTGCCGTATATCCTGAAAAGTTCCTTCAAACTCCCATCTGCAAGCTTATAAATGCCGACAGAGCCCACAACCTTTCCGTTCTGAGAATCATCGGTATCTCCGATTGCAAAAACATCCTTTTTATCGAAGTTTGAAATATATTTCATTGAAAGGCCTGAGTATTTGGTTCCCTGATGGACTCTGGCTCTTTCGGCAAGTATCCCCGCAGATAAAAGATTCGAATAGACAAAATTTGTCCCGTCAGTCGCCCTGAGCATAAAGTAGTATGGTTTATTATAGATAATCGGCTTCTCGTTATTCTCCTTATCTATCAGCGAATAAAGGGTGATATTCTGAATATCTCCCGGATTAGAAGGTGTAGGGATATTCGCAAGCTCTGTCATATTGGAAAACTCAGTCTTATCAAATGGTGTCTCAGCATATACAAGTGTATAACCTTTAACTTTTCCTGTAAGTTTCCCATCAACAATATCCGATGCAGGTGCCTTCCATTCAATAATAAATCCTCTCCTCCTATCATCCTTTGGTTCAGTAATATCTTTTGAATAAATCACGACGTCGGACGGGGGATTATTATCCGGAAGTAAACTTACTGTAAAGTCCGACTCAAAATCCTTATCCATTTTTATACCGGACAGATCCGTAAGATAGCTTTTCACTGTTATATTGTACGAATTACCAGAGAGAAGTGGCTCTTTGAGCATCAGTTTAACCGTTTTACTGTCCGTAACAGCTACTGAAAACCGGATTTCCGGCCTTATCAGAAACATAGGAGCATCGATATTCCCGAAATCCATATCCTCGGAAAATTCGATATCGATACTCTGAAGATTTGACGGCACATTCTTTGCACCTAAAGAGGGGAAAATGGTCTTTACAAAAGGTGTATCAAACGTCGTCCTGAAATTTGAGTAATATGTCTTTTCAAGAGTAAATCCGGAAATATCCTCTATCTGAGACGAAACTATTACTGTATAATCCCTGTTCTCTTTTAAAAGAAAATCCTCGATATAGGCAACTTTATTTTCATACCTGACACTGTACTTCTCAACATTTGTGAGCACAACCGTATTTTCATTAACCGATGCCGGATTAATATCCTTATTAAACTCGATTCGGATACTCTTTAATTTATAATCCGCATTCATTACTCCGTCAGACGGGTCGATTAAAGTGACTTCCGGTCTGATCAGTTCTGTCTCGAACGAAAAACTGTAGGTCTCTCCCAGAAGGATACCCGATTCATCGCTCACAAAAGGCATAACGGTCAGATTATATGTTCTGCCCTCCTTAAGGCCTTCCGCAAGTTTTATGGTAACATCTTTCTTATCTTCGGATAGCATCAGTTCATAAGGTTCTCCCGGAATAATAAAATTGGAGATGTTCACACTCTCTTCGTCGAGACTCTTGTTGAATTTTATGAGAATCCCCTGAAATGATGAAAATGCATCTGCCGGAATCTTTGCCCTATCTTCTGGTGAAACCGATGTAATCTTCAGTGGTTCAAATAAAGTTGTAAATTCCAGTATATAATCTCCCTCACCGGTCCTCTTGTCCTGATAAGTATTCTGCGATGAATCCTGTGATGTATCGGTCACTGTGCCACCATCGATATCAATCAATGAAGCCGATACGCTGTTTTCCGAGAGATAGAAAGGCAGTCCCGCCGAATCACGGATGAGCTTCGAGATAACAACCCTGCAGAATGCCCGCTCGGGCAATATAACGCCCTGCTTCAGCTTGAAAGATACAGTCTTCTTATCTTCGGAGATAGTAATCTTTGATTCAGGTCTGATACCGTTGCAGGTAAAATCAAAGAATCCTTCGTTTACGAATTTTTCATCAAGGCTTTTGCTGAAACTGATAACCACTGCACCAAGAGGGGCAAGGTCTCTTGCAACACCTGCAGCGCCGTTTTCAGGAACGGTATTTGTCACATAAAGGGGTGACATATCCTCCTTACCGACAGCTACATATTCATCTGCACAACTGATTAAAAGCAAAAGGGAAGATAAAATAAAAGGGAAGGCTTTCTTAAGAGGCATATACTCCTCCTTAATAGGGGATTTCAGAATATCGCGACAATAGTTTCATAAGACAAAATATATGTCAAGTGCAAGTAACTGTTGCGTTCTTTTAAACACAAATTATGCAGAATAGTTGCAAAGGAAGGTCATTTTTTGAATATCTGATTTACCTGCACAATCCATAAAAAGACTACTCAAATCTTACATAGTCTATCTCCAGCTGATAGTCGAAGATATCAAAATTATCATTTGCACAGTTGAGGAATGTATCATATTCAAAGAGAAAGTAGTAGTTGTCCTCGCCATCTGTCTGAATCAGATAATCCTGAAACTCACCATCTTGAGAAAACTCATTCGGTCCATAGATTTTCCTGTCACTGAATATGTACCACTTTACATTGCGGGTCCTGTCTTTCGGTTCGAATTTCATATTTATTCTGACAGCATTTCCGCTCCTCTTCCCGAAGAAGAGCGAGGCATACCCTTTCCCCTGTGAAAAGCTAATATTATTTACTATCAATCTGAGGTAGTTGTCTTTAACCTTTATCTGGTTATTCCCGTATTCCTCAATACTGTATGAATGCTTGGGTAGAGGCAGATTAAACTCGAGGTCCTCAATATAGTTGTAAAATTTAATATTTACTAATGTAGCCGGAATCTCGAATTTCTTCCCGAGGATATCCTTTACATCACCCAGCAATACCTTTAAGTCCCTGTTGAACCAGAGCGGTTCTTCCGGAATAATTTTAATGCCATCCGATTCTTCTATCCTGAACTGTACAGATTTCCCGTCAATCAATATCTGAGGTCTGAGGGTATCCATATCCACAGGGAAGTTCGGGAGAAGATGGAGAATATCAAACGGGTGCAGATATTTTTTTGCAAAAAAGATTTGCGGAGAATATTCAATCTCCCCTCTGTTTTTCAGTTCTATCTCTCCCTTATATTCCTCAGCTCCTCCGAGACAGGCATTTTTATAAAACCTGCAATCTCCTTTTATAATATCCCCCTGAAAATATCCGTTCAGAAGGAAAAAGTCACATTCCTTCCCGTATCCGATATCTATCCGGGCATATAAATTCTCATCAAGCACATATTTTTCATATTGGAGTACACCTGTGCAGAAAGACGTCTGATAAAAGTAAACAGGTTTGCCTGAATCTCTCCCCTCCGGAAAGATTACCGGTATTGAGACCGGCGTTATCAGGGTTTCATTGCCATCTGAAGAATGAAGAGTTACCTCAGCATAATAATTTCCGCTCTTTGTATTTCTATCAATATGTATGTCGCTTGCATCTCCGGAGGTATCTGTCCCGGAACCAGTCTCTGATGCTTCATCAATATCCTCATATACTAAAACGTCAGAATTTACATTCCCTGTGTCCAACCGGTAACCGACTTCACAGCCGGCGATAAGAAGTGCCAGAAATACAGAAATGAAAATTACCCTGCAATCATTATCCGGATTATTATCCATTATATCCTCCGTTATCCTCTTAAATTGTACACATTACTCACCGGATTATCAACCATATTTTTCATCCGCCCAAGATACCCAAAATTTTAATAAAGAATCAGCAAAGCTATATATCAATCTGCCTGTATTTGCTCTTTTAGTCTAAAATTCCGGTATTGCAAAATGCCCCCTGCCGGATTATACCCCGGTTTTGATTATTATAACTTAGTGCTGTCCCCTGATATTCACCAGAATCTTCATCCTGCCGGTACGGTCCCTTTTGATATTGAACCATTTCTCTGCCGAACCGGAATTGACTGCTATCTCTATCATACCCGATGAACCAACAACTGCAACCGGAATACCGTTTGGGACATCCGAATAGGTATTCCTTATTCTTCCGAGTCTTCTGCTCCTGAATTTTACCGAGCAGTTAAGGTTTCTGACCGATTCATACGGAATATTTGTTATGATATTTCCGAAACTATCTATGTAGAGAATCTCTCCGACTATCTTATTATTCAGGAATTCCGGTCTGGGAATATCAAGCCGCACAGGGTTTTCTGCACTCACGACTATATCCCTTATATCTTTATCTGCCGCAATATATGCCGCAAGGGGAGCAAATATATCTCTGCCGTGAAAGGTATTTGAAATACTGCTTGTAAAAAAATCCTTTCTTGCAATCTCGTAAAGCTCGTATGCACCATCCGAATAGATATACTCGAAGATTCCGTTGTCGGGTCCCACAAAGTATCTTCCTTCCGATTTTACAACTATACCTCTTCTTGAAGACCCGACCCCGGGGTCGACAATCACCAGAAATACCGTATCCCTTCCGAAATAAAGAACCGATTCCTTCAGAACGAAGGCGGCCTCCGTAATATTCTGCGGACTTATATGGTGTGTAATATCTACCGTCTTAATCTCAGGGCTGACAGACGAAATTACTCCTTTCAGAATCCCCGCATAATGGGAACTGCCGAAATCAGTAATTATTGCAATTTGTCTCATCTGAGGCTTGAGAGAATTTCGTAGAGTTCGTTCTCGTCGGCATCTCCTGCCACTGCATAGGTGATATCCTTGTCGCTGGAGAGCAGCAGATTCTTCCCGTCACGACTCGTAATAAACGAATTGCCTTTGTAGGGTTTCAGTGAAGTAAAGAATATCTTGTCATTTATCGCCCCGCTTATTGCAAAGACAGAGATATTCCTCCCCTTGTGATTATAGTAAATGTGTGCGGCATCCCTGTCTTCGAATCTGTTATATCTCAGTCCGACGAATTTGATATTTGGTGAACTGTTTTTGTTTATAAACAACCTGTCTGTACTGTTCTTAAAGATTGAGAAGAACTTATTTACATCGCTCACCGAGGCACTCAGCGGCGGATTCGTAATAGTCCTGAAAATTTTATTGTCGAGGCGTTGCTGGTTCATCTTGTGATAAAAGGCGAGTGCCAGAAAGAAGACGAGCAAAAGAGCCGGCGCAAACCTGAAAAGAACCGGAAATATACTCTTCTTTTCTTCGTACATATCATTGATTCTGGAGACAAGACCGAGCGGGGGTTCTTCGTAATTTAAGGACTTTTTCAGAAGCCTCTTTACAAATCTTTCGGACCTGACGGCAAAATAGCAGGACTCACACATAGAGATATGTTCTACCATATCGCGGTTTTCCGACGCATCGAGTTCGCCGTCGACGTATAGTGTAATGAGCCTTTTGACTTCCCTGCAGTCCATCAGTTCCTCAGCTTATTGTTAACAAAAGATTCTCTATCAAGCCTGACAATATTCTCTCCGTTCGATTCCCTGCGGATTGTCTCCTCGCGTTTTAGCAGTTCCTTCTTGAGGGCACTCCTCGCCCTGCTGAGTCTGCTCATAACAGTCCCTATAGGAATATTCAGAATCTTCGAAATCTCTTCATACGAGAATTCCTCAATGTCCGCGAGAATCAGTATACTCCGGTGTTCGAACGAAAGATTTAATAACAGCCTCTCTACCTCTCTCGAGGAGTATTCCCTTATGAACCTCTCCTCCTCGTCCTCTATAAGGGTGAGGTCCCTTCCTATTATCTCAGAGCCGTCATTCTCGGTAAAACTCCTGAACTCCAGATGATTCTGTTCTGTATTACTCTTGCTCTGATTGTTGTAAAAGGTCGTAGTTGCTATTCTGAAGAGATATGCCTTTGCATTCGTATTCGGGGTATATGAATCTATATATTCAAGGGCTCTGGCAAATGTCTCCTGAGTCAGGTCCTCAGCATCTTCCCTGTTTCTGGTGAGATAGAGACAGAGATTATATACATCTTTCAGATGCTTCAGAAATTCGGACTTGATAAGCTCTCTTCTCTTATTCTCTCTCATCATAGTATAAAACAGAAAAGGCGGTAAAATATTCCATATCTTACTGATAACGTTCCCAGAGTTCGTAAATGTAGCTGACCTGAGACTCGCTTATTACCGTCCCCTTATCAAGTGTCTTTTTGATTCTGGTGAGTTTAAGAACCTCTTCTTCGCTCAGGTCTTCCTGTTTGAGCAGTTCATCTACAAGAGAGAGACATTTTACACACTTTACTTTCCGCTGACCGCTTCTTGTGCATTTCTGATTAGGCATTATTCCTCCCCGTGTTCGTGGTTGTGACAGGTTTCTACCCTGAAGGGTTCCGGCTCATCCGGTCTTCTGTTGTAAAGAGGAGACATCTGTCTGAGTCTCTCAATAATAGGCGGCAGTTCCCTGATTAAATAATCTATCTCCTCCTCTGTATTGAATCTGCCCAGCGATATCCTGACAGAGCCATGTGCAGTCTCGTGGTCCAGCCCCATTGCCAGCAGGACGTGTGAGGGGTCGAGAGAACCGCTTGTACAGGCAGAACCGGAAGACGCTGCGATACCTACCATATCAAGCGAGAGAAGTATTCCCTCTCCCTCAACATACCTGAATGAAAGATTCGTAGTATTGCAGAGTCTGTGGGCTTTATGACCATTCAGCTTGACATACGGAATTTTTTCCAGAATCGCATTTTCCAGTTTGTCTCTCAGATATGAGAGTCTCTTCTTTTCTTCCTCAATCTCGTCTGCAGCAAGTCTTGCGGCCTCACCAAATGCGACTATCGATGCAACATTTTCGGTCCCCGCACGTCTGTTTCTCTCCTGATGACCGCCGGAAATAAGCCTTTCTATCCTGATACCTCTTTTGATGTACAATGCACCTACACCCTTTGGCGCATAGAGTTTGTGTCCGGATATCGAAAGAAGGTCCACACCCAGATCCAGTACATCAATCCTCTCCTTACCCGCCACCTGAACCGCATCAGTATGAACGAGAGTCTCGGGATTCTTCTTCTTTACTATCCTTGTAATCTCCTTTATCGGGAAGATTACACCTGTCTCATTGTTGGCATACATAACAGAGACAAGAATCGTGTCGGGCCTGACCGCCTTCTCGAGTTCACCAAGGTCCAGTTCACCGTTTTCATCAACACCTAAAAATGTAACCTCCGCGCCGAATTTCTTGAGGTCCTTTACCGTCTCAAGAACGGCCGGATGTTCCACACTGGTTGTAATAATATGTCTTCCTCTCTGTTTGTTTGCAAAGAATGCCCCTTTGATAGCGTGATTGTCAGACTCAGAGCCGCCGGCATTGAACACAATCTCCTTATCCGTTGCATTCAGAAGTCCGGCTACATTACTCCTTGCCTCCTCTATTGCCTGATGGACATTCCTGCCGGCCCAGTGGACAGAACTCGGATTACCGAAATGCTCGGTCAGAAACGGCAACATCTTCTCATATGCCTCTTTCCTGACCGGTGTCGTTGCGTTGTTATCGAAATATATCTTATGTTCCATAGGAAACTTGTCTCCTTTCGGTGAAAAGCCACACTAATATTATTAACATTATCGCACAAAGTCAACACCCATATTGTATGTATGTTGTTCCAAAATAGAAATGTTACATTATCTGCAAAGTAGAAATGTTACATTTAATAGGTTTGGATATAAAGAAAAGTTAGGGATTAAAGTGGAATTACAGGGAAAAGTATATGTTTCCCTATGGGG
>Ga0067045_1028718_pt1 | contig 28593 bp, 23 predicted proteins | sample TerdegcTABiofilm_FD_59184 | JGI IMG/M metagenome (GOLD analysis project Ga0067045, IMG submission 59184) | Combined Assembly of (Gp0054472, Gp0054536) Wastewater bioreactor microbial communities from Singapore -Terephthalate degrading...
GGAGCCGATACGCAGCATTCTGGAGCAGATCGGCGGGATCACCATTGTCAACCTGACCCATGTTCATGGTCGGGATCGTCTGAACCACTCGGTCTTTGCCGAGAGTCCCGAAGTCGTGCAGCTTCTGGGCGGAAGCCTGATGTCGGGGTCCGGTCTGTCCGGATCGTCCGACCTGCCTTTTGGTGCGCTCGTGCTCGACATGGCCGAGACGATCACATCCGATCTGTCGCAGAAATCGCCGGCGACCGGGAGGGTGGCGCGTCATTCCCGTGGCGCAACCGCCACCCGGCCAGAATCATCTGTTGCGGCCGGAACTGCGGCCTCCAATGCGCAACCCGCCGCTTCCGGCGCCGTGGTCATCAGCCTGCCGCCATCCGCCGCCCCGGATAAGGACGTAGCGGAGCCGGCGCCAGAGGCGTCCGCGCCTTCAGCACCATCTGCGCCCGTGATCCCTGCCGACAAGGACGCCGTCCCGCATGGGTAGGCGACGGACCGGCTAGCGGCGCATCCTTCCTGGCCTGTGGCTGGTCGTGGCCGTTCCTGCGACGGCCTGGACAGTCACGGCCCTGTGGTTCCAGTCACCTCTGCCATGGCGAGGTCTCTGGATCGCAGTGGCCATTGCCGTGGCGATCATGATCCCCATGTTGACGCGCGGTCGTCCGTGTCTGCGGCTCTGTGCATCCGTAGCCGCCCTTGCGGTCGTGGCTCTGTGGAGTTCGATCAGGCCATCGAACGACCGTGACTGGGCTCCGGACGTCGCCCATGGCGTCACGGTCGAGATTCAGGGCTCACATCTCGTGGTGCGCAATGTTCGAGATTTCGAATGGCGCACCCGTCAGGATTTCGCGCCGCGCTGGCGTACCGAGGTCTATGATCTGGACGACTTGGTGTCCGTCGACCTCATCAGTTCGGCCTGGGCCAATCCGGCCATCGCCCACACCCTGATCAGTTTCGGCTTCTCGGACGGTCGCCATCTGGTGTTTTCGGCTGAGATCCGTCGTGAACGTCTCGAGGTCTTTTCGGAGGTCGGCGGCTTCTTCAAGGCATTCGAGCTGGTCCTGATCGCGGCCGAAGAGCGCGATATCGTGCGGCTACTTACCGATGTGCGCGGAGAAACCGTCTCGCGCTTCACCTTGCAGGTCGCGCCGGAACAGCCGCGCGCCCTGCTGGTTTCATATCTGGAAGCGGGGAACGCCCTGGCGCAGAAGCCTCGCTTCTATCAGACCATCACGACCAACTTCACGACGGTGATCTTCAAGCTGGCCAGACTGGCCGGGTATTCCGGCCGACTGGCGGATTCTGCTGTCCGGATATCTACCCGACCATCTCTATCAGCACGGCATGATCCGGACCGATCTGCCGCTGGATGAGGTCAAGCGTCAGGCCATCATCCCCCGTTCGCTTCCCCCAAGCAGCGGCGATTGATCGGCGTCAGGGCGGGTCGTTGCGGTGATTCGTTCTATCCTCCCAACGCCTGTTTCCGCTGAGGACAGGCGCGGATCGCTCCGTTCAGGGCATCCACCAGAATTGCACCACTGGCGGGCTTTCTGAGAACGACCGAGAAGTCCTGCGCGTCGGTCGGGCAACAAGGCGTCGTGGTCGTCAGCAGGATAGCGGGTCGCAACCATCCCCGCTCCCGAAACCGGCGCAGCAGCTCACATCCGTTCATGTCGGGCATCCCTTCATCGACGATCAGGCAACAGGTCTCCTGCATCGCCAACTTCGCCAGGGCGTCCCGACCACACGAGAAGGCGCGAACATCAAAGCCGGATCCCTGCAACATCAACTGCATGGTTCTGCGTCGCTCCGTATCGACTTGAACCAGGATGATTTGGGGGCGTCGATCAATACAAGGGTCGGACATGTGCGCCTGGAGCCATCCGGTGCAGATCCTGCGGGTCGGGCGACCGCAGACTTCCAGCATCGGTCCGGCCGAGAGGATTGTCGTTAAGTATCATCCCGTAGTGGCGACAGGTGCAGGCTGGCGGAAAAGGCGATGCGAAGCGCCTCGGACAGGCTGTGGACCTTCAGCTTGGCCATCAGATTGGCCCGGTGCACCTCGACCGTGCGCGGTGAAATCTCCAGGTCGCGCGCGATGGTCTTGTTGGGAAGCCCGCTGGCCAGGCCGCGCAGCACGTCCTGCTCGCGGATCGTGAGACCGGCGATGCAGATGCTGGCCTCCCGGGCCCGATCGGCATTCGCGGCCGCGTCGTCCATTTGCTTGAAGGCAGCGGCGATGGCGTCGAGCAGGTTGGTTTTCTCGAACGGCTTTTCCAGAAGATCGACGGCGCCCGCCTTCATCGCCTTGACGGTGATCGCGACATCACCGTGTCCGGTCAGGATCACGACGGGAAAAGCCACCCCCCGCTCGGCCATCAGCTTCTGGACCTGCAGCCCGTCGAGACCAGGCATGCGGATGTCCAGCAGGACGCAGCCCGGCACGGCGTCGTTGACCGCCTTCAGAAATTCTTCGCCGCTGTCGTGCAGAACCACAGCGTAGCCGGATGTCTTCAGGATAAAGCTGGCGGAACGTCGCACCGCCGGATCGTCGTCGACAATATGAACCACGCGTTTAGTCATCATCGGTCGGCTCCGTTTCCGCCGCCACCAAGGTGAAGTGGAAGGCCGATCCGCCCCGCTCCTGCGGCTCCACCCAGATGCGCCCGCCGTTGGCCTCGATAATGGTGCGGCAGATCGACAAGCCCAGCCCCATGCCCTCAGCCTTGGTCGAGGCGAACGCGCGGAAGACCTCATCGACCATGCCGGGGTCGATGCCGGGACCCGTGTCCGCCACGGTGACGCGGATGAAGCCGGGTTCGGTGCGGCGACTGGATATGACGAGATGCCGCAGCGACGCATCGGCCATCGCCTCCATGGCGTTGCGAACCAGATTGATCAGCACCTGTTCGATCTGGATGCGGTCGGCCAGCACGGGCGAGGCCTCCGGGTCCAGGTCAAACCGAACAGTCACGCCCCGGTCGCGCGCATCCATCAGGCTGAAATCGCAGGCCGAAGCGATCAGGACCGGCAGATTCTCGACCGTCTTCTCGACCTCGCCCCTGGCGACGAAGTCGCGCAGCCGGCGCACGATCTGTCCCGCGCGCAGAGCTTGAAGCACGGCGTCGTCGAGAGCTTCCCGAATATCGGGAATATCGGCCTCTTCGAGATCGTCGATCAGATCACGCACGCCTTGTGCGTAGTTGACCACCGCCGTCAGCGGTTGAGTCAGCTCATGGGCCAGTGTCGACGCCATGGCGCCCATGGCGCCCACTCGCGCCATATGGATCAGTTGCGACTGTAGGGCGTCCACACGAGCCTGGGTGATCCGGTGTTCTGTCAGGTCGCGGACAAAGCCGGTGAACATCCGGCGTCCCTCGCTGACCGTCTCGCCAATTGTCAGCGACATAGGGAAGGTCGAGCCATCGCAGCGGGCGCCGATAACGACCCTGTTGGACCCGATGATACGTTTCTCGCCGGTCCGCAGATAGCGATCAATGTAGGCGTCGTGCTGGTCGCGATACGGTTGAGGCATCAGGCGATTGACGTTCGACCCAATGACCTCGGCCTCCTCATAACCGAACAGCCGTTCGGCCGCGGCGCTGAAGGACAGGATGGCGCCGCCTTCGTCGATCACGACCATGGCGTCGGGAATCGTCGCGAGGATGGAGCGGAGATGATCGGCCCGTGCCTTAAGCACCGCCTCGGCGGCGCGCTGGTCGGTGATGTCGCGAACGATGACTCCAAATCCGTTCACCCGTCCGCCATCGTCGTGCAGGGCGACGATAGTCATATGAGCCAGAAACTCCGAACCGTCCTTGCGGACACGCCAGCTCTCGTCCTCGAACCGTTCGTCGCGGCGAACCATGGCCAGATCGGCGGCCGGCTTGCCCGCCAGGATGGCGTCGGGCGGATAGAATCGGGAAAAGCTCTGCCCGAGCACCTCCTCCTCCGTCCAGCCTGACAGGCGGGCGGCGGCCTTGCTCCAGGTCTTGATACGACCGTCGACGTTCAGGCCGTAGAGCGCATGGCCCGCCTCGCGTTCGAGCAACAGATCGACCTTGTCGCTTACCCGCGAGCGCAGAATGATCTGCCCCTCCGGGCTCAATCGGACCAGTGACGAGCGGAACGGCAGGTAGGCCCGCATCAGGCTGAGGCCCAGCAGTCCGCCGATGGTCAAGGCGAAGCTGACATGCGCTGCGACGTCCACCTTGCCGGGGCTGAACCCGTATTCCAACATTGCTTCCGCCGCCACGCTCAGGGCGATAGCCAGAAAGGCCGGGCCATTGCCGCCCCAGGCCATGGTGGCGATGATGGCGGATATCGACAGAAGATAGGGGGCATAACCGCCCAGAAGATGCTGGAGACAGATTTCGACACCAGCAGCAACCGCGACGGCTGCGACGGCGAAGGCATGACCTCTCCATCCGGCGATATTCACGGGGGCGATCGGATTCCAGCGCGGAGCATCGGAATGCGACATGGAGAGGCAGGGCGACCCGGGAACAATAAAGAGGCCTTCGATCCCGCAAGCGTGACCGTATACGCCTCCTTATGAAGGAAACAGACACTTTTGTCCAGTTTTCGACGCCCTCATTGCATATGATGGCCGCCGTTCATGGCCACGTTGGCGCCCGTCATAAAGCCGGCGTCGTCAGAAGCCATGAAGGCCGCCAGGGCCGCGATCTCGAATGGATCGCCCAGCCGGCCCAGCGGAATCTGGGAGATGACCTTTTCCTCCAGAATCTCCCTGGGCACCTTCATGACCATTTCCGTAGCCAGATAGCCGGGCGAAATGGTGTTCACGGTCACGCCCTTGCGCGCCATTTCAAGCGCCAGGGACATGGTGAAGCCGTGGATCCCCGCCTTGGCCGCCGCATAGTTCGCCTGGCCGAACGAGCCCTTCTGGCCGTTTATGGAGGCGATGTTGATGATCCGCCCCCATCCGCGTTGGGCCATACCCTCGGTATAGGGTTTGGTCATGTAGAACATCGAATCCAGATTGGTCCGGATGACCGCGTTCCAGTCGTCCAACCCCATCTTGCGGAAGGTGGAATCGCGAGTGATCCCGGCATTGTTGACCAGGATGTCGATGATCCTGCCATCGGCGGCCAGCCGCCCGGCAAGGTCGACACAGGACTGATAGTCCGCAACATCCACCGGATAGGCGAAGAACGTGCGGCCCAGAGCCTTCTGTGTCGCCAGCCAGTCATCGGAATTGGGGTTGCCCAGCGAATGGGTGACAACGACCTGATGACCGGCGTCATGAAGTCGGATGGCGATAGCCTGGCCCAGACCGCGCGTCCCTCCGGTCACCAGAGCAGTACGATCAGCCATTGGCGGCGGGAGCCTTGGTCTTGGCCGGAGCCTTGGCGTCTTCCGAGGGCTTCACAGGCAGCCAGGCCTGAAAGATCGAAGCCAGATTGGCGGTATTCTTGAACGGCGACTCGATCTCGCGCACCGCGTCACTGCAGCAGGACTGCCAGTCAGCCACGGCCTTCTGGGCGTTGTTGAAGCCGGCGGCCCGCGTCTCGGTTGCGACGGCCGTAATCTCGTCCCAGTAGGCCTTGTCGATGGAGGGGCCGCGGACCGCCTCTGAGGCGACGCGAGAACTCAGCTCGAACCAGCGCTGATTGGTTTCCTGGATGACGGAGGCGAGGCCCAGGACAAGATCGGTGTTGGCCCGGCCGATGGCGGCGGCGGCGTCAATGGCGGTGGTCATGCGCGTATTCCCTGACGAATGCGGACGAGATGTGTCTCGCCTGATGTCCGTCATTTAGGCGTGGCGGAAATCGCATGAATATCGTGGTTTCTACGTAGAGACGCCCTCGCCCGCTCCCAGCAAACGGCGCACTGCCTCGGCGATAGGAAGTTCTTCGTTCGCCGGCTCGACCAGAACCGTTACCGCCGAGGCGTCGCGACTGACAACCGTCTCGTTGCGGAAATTGCGGACAGGGTCCAGGTCGACCCCGGCCCAGGCCAGACGCTCGGCCACCTTGCCGCGTACGACCGGATTGTGCTCGCCAATACCGCCGGTGAAGACAATGGCGTCCAGTCCTCCCAAGGCCGCCATCAGCGAACCCGTCTCGCGCATGATCCGATAGGCGAACAGATCCAGCGCCTCGGCCGCCTCGGGCGCATTGGACTTCACCAGTTCGCGCACGTCATTGCTGATGCCCGATACCCCCAGCAGGCCGGATTTGTTGTTCAGCATGTCCGAGACCTCGGCCGGAGCCATGCCCTGTTCCGAGATCAGCCACAGCACCAGTCCCGGATCGACGGCCCCCGCGCGGGTGCCCATCATCAGTCCATCGAGGGCGGTGAACCCCATGGTGGTGGCGATGCTGCGGCGGTTCTTCATGGCGCAGAGGCTGGCGCCATTGCCCAAATGGGCGACGATCACCCGCCCCTCGGCCCGCTCGCCGAGGAGTTCGGGCAGTCGGGCGGCGATATGCTCGTAGGACAGGCCATGGAAGCCATATCGGATCACCCCCCGATCGGTCAGGGCGCGCGGAATGGGAAACAGTTGGGCCAGTCGGTCCTGTGTATGGTGAAACCCGGTATCGAAACAGGCGACCTGCGGCAGATCGGGCCAGACCTGCGACACCGCTTCGACCCCGGCCAGATTGTGCGGCTGGTGAGCAGGCGCCAGGGGCGTCAGCAAGGTCAGGGTCCGGATGATGGCCTCGTCCAGCAACACGGGCTCATGAAAGGCGGGGCCGCCGTGGACGACCCGGTGACCGGCGCCGACCAGGGTGAGCGGCAGGTCCTGTCGCACCGTGTCCAGAATCCAGCCGACCTGGGCGTTGATGTCGCCGTGGACCGACAGAGCCCGTGCGTGGAAGGCGTCGGCCATCTGCCCTTCCAGACTTCGCAGCCTGACGGTTCCGCCCGCCGTGTCGAGCGCGCCCCTCGCCTGCACGGACAGATCGTCGGCGCCGTAGAAGGCGAACTTGAGGCTCGACGAGCCCGCGTTCATAATCAGGATCGCATCGCGGCTCATGACGGCGCCCCCGCCAGACGGCGATGGATGTAGAGCTGGGCTAAAGCGCAGGACACGACCCGGGCTCGCGCCCCGTCTGACCGGCTGGTCAGCATGATCGGCGCGCGCGCGCCCAGCGCCAGTCCGGCCGCCTCGGCGCCCGCCAGATAGATCAACTGTTTGGCGATCATGTTTCCCGCCTCGAGATCGGGAGCCACGAGGATGTCGACGTCGCCGGCCACCGGCGAAACGATATGTTTGGCCTCGGCGGCGGCGCGTGAGATGGCGTTGTCGAACGCCAGGGGGCCATCCAGGATCCCACCCCTGATTTGGCCCCGGTCCGCCATCTTGCACAGGGCGGCGGCCTCCACCGTCGAGGCGATCTTGGGATAGACGGTCTCTACCGCCGACAGGATGGCGACCTTGGGCCGGTCCACGCCCAGGGCCTGAGCCAGGTCGATGGCGTTCTGGACGATGTCACGCTTGTCATCCAGGGTCGGATAGATGTTGATCGCCGCATCCGTGACCAACAGGGCCTTGTGATAGGTCGGGACGTCCAGGGCGAAGACATGACTGACCCGACGTTCGGTTCTGAGGCCGATGTCGGTCTTCATCACCGCCCCCATGAGTTCGTCCGTATGCAGGGCGCCCTTCATGATCGCATCGCCCCGCCCTTCCCGAACCAGTTCGACGGCGCGGGCGGCGGCGGCGTGGCTGTGCGGGACATCGACGATCTCGACGCCGGACAGATCGGCGTGGCAGGCCTCGGCGGCGGCGGCGATCTTCGCCTGTGGCCCGACCAGGATCGGCACGATCATCCCGGCGCGCGCTGCATCCAGAGCGCCGCTCAAGGACGCCTCGTCCACCGGATGCACAACGACCGTGCGGATTGCAGGCAGGCCGCGCGCAGCCTCCATGACACGGTCATGCCCCTGACCACGCGGTTGCAGATGGATGTCCGGCGTCAGGACACGCGGTCGGCGGATGGATTCCCCCGGGGCAATGACCAGAACTTCTCCGGAAAACACCTGTGCGCCGCCCTGGTCCCGAGCCTCGCAGTCCAGAAGCACCCGGTTGTCGGGCTGCTTCTCCCGGACCGTGACACTGAGGGTCAGTACGTCGCCGACATGGGCCGGGCCATCGAATCTGAGGCTTTGCTCCACGATGAGTGAACCTGATCCGGGCAGTTCGCTGCTGATGATATTGGCGACCAGAACCCCGGCCCAGCCGCCCTGTGGGATGACCGCCCCTTCCGCCGCGTCCTCCAGACCGGCAGGCGCCATGTCGCCGGACATGGCCGAAAACAGCACGAAATCCTGGGCGTCCAGCAGGCGGGTCACATCCGCCCGGTCACCGGGGTTCAGCGCGCCATAGGGACGGTTTTCGATGAATTGCACGGCGTCTCCGATGCGGGCTTCGGCGTCGAGGCCGGGCGGCGAAATCAATCAATACTGGAACACATAGTCGCCAGGCGCATCTGCGACTGGGTCTCCCATCACGGGCGGGGCGACGGGCGGTCCCGAACGGTCGTCCAGCCAGGACGCCCAGGCCGTCCACCAGGACCCCTCGATCATGGTGGCCTGTTCGACCCAGCGATCAGGGTCGATATAGTGGTCGATGGGATTCTGGGTGTGCAGCCGATAGCGGCGTCCGGCATGGCCAGGCTCGGACACGATCCCGGCGTTGTGCCCGCCCGAGGTGAGGGCGAAAGTGACCTCGGCACGCGCCAGAAGATGAATCTTGAACACCGATTTCCATGGCGCCACGTGGTCGCGCTCGGTTCCCACGGCGAAGATCGGCGCCCTTATGTCGACCAGAGCGATCGGATCGCCCTCGACCAGATAGCGTCCGCTAGCCAGCGCATTGTCCATGAAGAGACGGTGCAGATATTCCGAATGCATCCGATACGGCATCCGCGTCTGGTCGGCGTTCCACGACATCAGGTCATTGGGAGCCTGATGTTCACCCATCATGTACTCCCGCACCATGCGCGACCAGATCAGGTCCTTCGAGCGCAGAATCTCGAACGATCCGCCCATCTGGGATCCATCCAGATAGCCCTGCTCCCACATCATGTCCTCGAGGAACTGCAACTGGGCTGGATTGATGAACAGCGTCAGTTCGCCCGCCTCGGTGAAGTCGGTCTGGGCCGCCAGAAGCGATACCGTCGCCAGCCGCTCGTCCTTGTCGCGGGCCATGGTCGCCGCCGCGATCGACAACAGGGTGCCCCCCAGACAATAGCCGACGGCATGGACCTTGCGGTCGGGGACGATCCCGCCGATGGCGTCTAGCGCCTCCATTACGCCGAACATGCGGTAGTCGTCGAGCGTCAGGTCGCGGTCGGCCGCGTCCGGGTTGCGCCACGAGATCATGAAGACCGTATAGCCCTGCTCCACCAGATACCGGACCAGTGAGTTCTGCGGCGAGAGGTCCAGGATATAGTATTTCATGATCCAGGCCGGAGCGATCAACACCGGTTCCGGTCGCACGGTTTCGGTCGTCGGCTCATACTGGATCAGTTCGATCAGGTGATTCCGATAGATCACCTTGCCCGGCGTCGTCGCCACGTCCCGGCCAGGTCTGAAAGCGGGCGCCCGATCCTCATCGTCGGCTGGAGCCAGTTCACTGACGTCCTTCAGCCATTTCTGATAGCCGGCGATGAAGTTAATTCCCGACGTCTCCAGGGTGCGTTCGATCACCTCAGGGTTGGTCCACGGGAAGTTCGAGGGCGAAGCTGCGTCCAGAAGCTGCCGGGCGGCGAAGGCCACCGCCTTTTCATGCTGGGGGGTCACCCCGCCCAGACCGGTCGTGGCCTCGCTCCACCATTCCTGGGCCAGAAGGAATTGCTGCTGCATCAGGTTGAAAGGCCAGCCGTTCCAGCCGGCTCCGTCAAACCGTCGGTCGCCCGACCCGGCGGCGATAACGGGGGCCGCCGCCTGACCCGCGCCCAGACTCTCGAGCGTCCAGGTCTCCAGACGCCTCGCCTTGTCGACAGCCGAGCAAAGCAACTCCGCACGACGGCCCGGCGACCCGGCCAGATGCACGCTCCAGTCCAGCCACGCGCCCAGCATCGCCTCCGGCGACAGTCCTCCCGTCATACGGGCGGCGACGGCGTGCAATGACCGATCCAGGGCGTCGGTGAGGTCTTCGTCTTCGCGCGGCGGAATATCAGACGACATGGGCGGGTTCCGACAAGGCGACCGACCTGAATCGAAACGGGGCTGGACGACCCCGCCGCGCGACGGTCCAGGCCGGTCCGGTTCGGTTCAGAAACGCGGGACGCGCGGCTCGAATCCTAAATCCCGTCGCCCTCGGCCTGCATCCGTATGTCTACGTATGCAAAGCCACGGAGGCCGGAGCTAGAGATACCCGGGAACAGCCGTCTCCCCGAAGGCCATTTCAGGACTCTTATGACTCGATCGCCGGAGATTTCCCCTGTCCGTCGTCCTGTTGCGCGCGGCTTGCGGAGAACGCTCATCATTGCTTATGGCGGCGCCCTGACAATCTCGGCTCTGGCGGTTTCGGGGTGCTCGTTCGCACCGCCCACCGTTCTGCCGGAACCGCCTGTCGCTGCGGTCTGGCCGGGCAATGCGGCGTCCGGCGAATCCGGCGGCGCCGTGGACCAGATCGGGTGGCGGACCTTCTTCGCCGAACCGGCGCTTCAAGCGGTGATCCAGCAGGCGCTGGAGAACAATCGAGACCTGCGGATCGCGACCCTCAGGGTCGAACAGGCCCGCGCGGCCTGGCGCATTCAACGCTCCGGGCGGTTCCCTACCGTCGGCGCCGAGGCCGGTATCGGCCGGGGCCAGACCCCGATCGATCTTTCGGTGACGGGCCGCAGCTTCACCGCCACGCAGTACAGCGCCGACCTGGACCTGTCGTGGGAACTGGATTTCTGGGGCCGGGTCCGCAATCTCGAAGGCTCGGCGCTGGAAAGTTTCCTGGCGACCGACGAGGCTCGGCAGGCCGCGACCCTGAGCCTGACATCCGCCGTGGCGCGGACCTGGCTTCAACAGCGCGAACTGGACGAACGGATCGCCCTGGCAGACCAGACCTTAACGACACGCCGCGAGGCCGCGCGCATCGCCCGACGGCGGCACGAGATCGGGTCGTCGTCGCGTTTCGACATGATCCAGGCCGACAGTCTTCTGGCTCAGGCCGAGGGTGAGCGCGTCGCCCTGATCCAGGCGCGCGAACAGACGACCAACGCCCTGACACTGCTGATCGGCGCCCCGGCCCCGATAACCGCACTTCCGCTGTCGCAGGTCGAGACAGCCCTGTCGGCGGACCTGCCCGCCGGCCTGCCTTCGGATCTTCTGATTACCCGCCCCGATATTCGGGCGGCGGAACATCAGTTGAGAGGCGCCAACGCCGACATCGGTGTCGCCCGCGCCGCCTATTTCCCGCGCATCGCCCTGACCGGCCTGTTGGGATCGGCAACGACGGACCTCGATCACCTGTTCGACGGGACCGACAATCGTAAATGGACCTTCGCGGGCGGAGCGACCGCGCCGATCTTCAATGCGGGACGGATTCACGCAAACGTCGCCGCAGCACGCGCCCAGCGCGAGATCGCCGTGGCCCAGTACGAACGCGCCATCCAGAGCGCCTTCAGGGAGGTGGCCGATGGTCTGGCCGCCCAACGCGGCCTGACCGAACAGGTCGAGGTGCGACGACGCGTCCTGGCCTCCCTGACCGAAAGATCCCGCCTCGCGGGGCTCAGATATGGCTCGGGCGCAGCCGCCTATATCGAGGTGCTGGACGCCGAACGCGACCGCTTCGCGGCCGAGCAGGCGCTGGCGTCGGCGCGCGGCGCGCTCTTGGCCAACCGGGTCACCCTCTATGCGGCGCTCGGGGGCGGCGCCGATCTTGTCGAACAAAACTCTGGCCAAGCGAGGCGATAATGACGCTGAACCGCAAAACGATCATCCGCGTCATCGCCCTGATCGCCGTCATAGCCGCGGGCTGGGGCGCCTGGACCCTGTTGCAGCCCAAGGGCCTGCCGGACGGATTTGTCTCGGGCAACGGACGGATCGAGGCGGTCGAGATCGATGTTTCGGCCAAGTCGCCGGGCCGGATCGCCGAAATTCTGGCCAATGAGGGCGATCTAGTCAAACAGGGTCAGGTTCTGGTCCATATGGACGTCTCTGTGCTCGCCGCCCAGAAGGCCGAGGCCGAGGCCCGCCTGCAGCAGGCCCGCACCTCGGTGTTCGCCGCCGAAAGTCAGGTACTTCAGGCCAGCAGCCAGGCCGCCACGGCCCAGGCCATCGTCGCCCAGCGCGAGGCCGAACTCGAGGCCGCCCGCCGCCGCCTGAACCGCTCACGAACCCTGGCCGAGGAAGGCGCGGCCGCCCAGCAGGAAACCGACGACGACCAGACCCGCGTCGCCAGCGCCCAGGCGGCCCTGAACGCGGCCCGCGCCCAGGTCGCCGCCGCCAACGCCGCCGTCCAGACCGCTCGCGCCCAGGTCGCCGCCGCCGCCTCGTCGGTCGACGCCGCCCAGGCCACCATCGTCCGGCTGCAGGCCGACATCGACGACAGCGATCTCAAGGCGCCCCGTGACGGCCGGGTCCAGTTCCGGGTCGCCCAGGTCGGCGAGGTCGTGGCGGGCGGCGGCAAGGTGCTGAACCTCGTCGACCTGTCGGACGTCTATATGACCTTCTACCTGCCCGAACAGGCGGCAGGCCGGGTCGCCCTGGGCACGCCGGTGCGTCTGGTGCTGGACGCCGCCCCTGACCGGCCGATCCCGGCGACCATCTCGTTCGTCGCCGACGTGGCTCAGTTCACACCCAAGACGGTGGAGACCGAAAGCGAGCGTCAGAAGCTGATGTTCCGCGTCCGCGCCCGTATCGACCCGGCCCTGCTGCGCGCCAATATCGATCAGGTGAAGACCGGCCTGCCCGGCGTGGCCTATGTCCAGCTGGATCGCACCCAGTCATGGCCCGCAAACCTGACCGTCCGGGGCGGTTCCAATGACCGATGAGCCCGCGGCCGGGGTTGTCGATACGACACCGACGGAGCAGGCCGTCAGCCTGAGCGGGGTCTACCAGACCTATGGCAAGGTCGAGGCCTTGCGTGACGTCCATCTGGATGTCCCCGCCGGACGGATGATCGGGCTGATCGGGCCGGACGGGGTGGGCAAGTCCAGCCTCCTGTCCCTGATCGCGGGCGCACGGGCGATCCAGAGGGGCAGCATAACCGTCCTGGGCGGCGACATGGCGTCGAAGGCGCACCTCGACCGTGTCTGCCCGCGCATCGCCTATATGCCACAGGGCTTGGGCAGGAACCTGTATCCCACCCTCTCGGTCGAGGAGAACCTGCAGTTCTTCGCCCGCCTGTTCGGCCATGACCACGCCGAACGTCGTCGCCGCATCGACGACCTTACCGGTGCGACCGGACTGAAGCCCTTCCTGGGAAGGCCCGCAGGCAAGCTCTCCGGCGGCATGAAACAGAAGCTCGGCCTGTGCTGCGCTCTGATCCATGACCCGGACCTTCTGGTGCTGGACGAGCCGACGACCGGGGTCGATCCGCTGGCGCGCGCCCAGTTCTGGGACCTGATCTCGACCATCCGCAAGGGCCGGCCAGGCATGAGCGTGCTCGTCGCCACCGCCTATATGGACGAGGCCCAGGGGTTCGACTGGCTGGTGGCCATGGACGACGGCAAGATCCTGGCCACGGGCACGCCTCGGGAACTGCTGGACCGCACCGGCGAGGCCGCCCTGGAAGCCGCCTTCATCAAACTTCTGCCCGAGGAGCGAAAGCGCGGCCATGCGCCGGTGGTCATCCCTCCCCTGGACATCTCCGACCAGACCGAGATCGCCATCGAGGCCCGGGGGCTGACCGTCACGTTCGGCGACTTCACCGCCGTCGATCACGTCGACCTCCGCATCCAGCGCGGCGAGATCTTCGGCTTCCTGGGCTCCAACGGCTGCGGCAAGTCCACGACCATGAAGGTGCTAACCGGCCTGCTTCCCGCCAGCGACGGTGAGGCCTGGCTGTTCGGCAAGCGGATCGACGCCACGGACATCGAGACCCGGCGCCGCGTCGGCTACATGTCCCAGGCCTTTTCCCTTTATGGCGAACTGACGGTTCGTCAGAACCTGGTGCTGCACGCCCAGCTCTTCCACGTCTCCGCCGACCAGATCCCGGCCCGGATTGACGAGATGGTCGAACGGTTCGACCTCGAGGAGGTGCTGGACAGCCTGCCAGACGCCTTGCCCTTGGGTGTCCGGCAGAGGCTGTCCCTGGCCGTGGCCATGGTTCACAAGCCCGAACTCCTGATCCTGGACGAACCCACATCGGGCGTCGATCCCGTGGCGCGCGACGCCTTCTGGCGCCTGCTGATCCAGTTGTCCCGTCGGGACCGGGTGACGATCTTCATCTCGACCCATTTCATGAACGAGGCCGAACGCTGCGACCGGATGTCCCTGATGCACGGCGGCAAGGTTCTGGTCAGCGATCCGCCGGCGAAGATCACCCGCGACCGGGGGGCGGCGACGATGGAAGAGGCCTTCATCGGCTATCTGGTCGATGCGGGCGGCGGAACCCCGTCTTCGGCTGCGGCGACGGTCACCGCGACGGAAGCGACCGAACCTGAGGCGAACCGCACTCCTGCCCGCTTCAGTCCGAAACGTATGTTCAGCTACATGTGGCGCGAGATGCTGGAACTTCAGCGCGACCCTGTCCGTGGCGGTCTCGCCCTGGTCGGTTCGGTCTTCCTGATGTTCGTGATGGGGTTCGGCATCAGTCTCGATGTCAACAACCTGCGCTACGCGGTTCTGGATCGCGACCAGACCGCCCTCAGCCGCGACTACGCCTCCAACATCGCCGGTTCCCGCTATTTCAGCGAGAGGCCCGCCCTGACCAGCTATGATGACCTGGACCGCCGGATGCGGAGCGGCGAACTGTCCCTCGCGATCGAGATTCCCTCGGGCTTCGGCCGGGACGTGGCGCGGGGCGATGTCGCCCAGATCGGGGCCTGGGTCGACGGCGCCATGCCGATGCGGGCCGAAAACGTGCGCGGCTATGTCCAGGGCATGCACCAGACCTGGCTGGCGGCCAAGGCGGCCGAGCGCGGCGTCTCGCTGAACGGCTCCACCACGGTCGAGACCCGTTTCCGCTATAATCCCGATGTGAAGAGCCTGCCCGCCATGGTCCCGGCCGTCATCCCGATTCTGCTCCTGATGCTGCCCGCCATGCTGACCGCCCTGGCCGTGGTGCGTGAAAAGGAGATGGGCTCGATCATCAACCTCTATGTGACGCCTGTCACCCGCACCGAATTCCTGCTGGGCAAACAGGCGCCCTATGTGGCCCTGGCCATGGTCAACTTCCTGCTGATGTCGCTGCTGGCCGTGACGGTCTTCGGCGTTCCGGTGACAGGCAGTTTCCCGACCCTGGCGCTCGCGGCCCTGCTGTTCTCGATCAGTGCGACTGGCATCGGCCTTCTGGCCTCGACGTTCACGCGCAGCCAGATCGCCGCCATGTTCTTCACCATCCTTGGCACGATGATCCCGGCCATCCAGTTCGCCGGCCTCCTGACCCCGGTCTCCTCGCTCGAGGGCGCCGGGCGGCTGGTCGGGGAAATCTATCCGGCCAGCCACATGCTGAACATCAGCCGGGGCGTGTTCTCCAAGGCGCTGGGCATGGACGAGCTTCACACCGCCTTCGTGCCGCTGGTCCTCGCCGTTCCCGTCATCCTGGGCGCGACGATCCTGCTGCTCAAGAAACAGGAAGCCTGAGATGCGGCGCCAGATCGCCAACATCTACCGTCTGGGCGTCAAGGAGTTGTGGAGCCTCTGGCGCGATCCGATGATGCTGTTCCTCATCGTCTACGCCTTCACGGCGTCCGTCTACACGATGGCGACGGCCGTGCCCGAGACCCTGCACATGGCACCCATCGCCATCGTGGACGAGGATGGATCGCCGCTCTCGGAACGGATCGCCTCAGCCTTCTACCCCCCCTATTTCGTGCCTCCGGTCCTGATCTCGCAGGATCAGATGGACGCCGGGATGGACGAGGGGGCCTACACCTTCGTGCTCGACATCCCCCCGAACTTTCAGCGCGACGTTCTCGCCGGGCGACCGTCCGAGATTCAGCTGAACATCGACGCGACCCGGATGAGCCAGGCCTTCACCGGCAACAGCTACATCCAGCAGATCATCTCGAGCGAGGTCAGCGAGTTCGTCCGGGGCTATCGCGGATCTACCGCCTTGCCCGTCGATCTCAATCTGCGGATGAGGTTCAATCCAACGCTGAACAGCATGTGGTTCGGCGCGCTGAACTCGATCATCAACAACATCACAATGCTGTCGATCATCCTGACCGGGGCGGCCCTGATCCGCGAGCGGGAGCACGGCACCATCGAGCATCTCCTCGTCATGCCGGTGACGCCTCTGGAGATCATGCTGGCCAAGATCTGGTCGATGGGTCTGGTCGTTCTGGTCGCAGCGACCGTCTCCCTCGTCTTCGTGGTCCATATGCTGCTGGGCGTGCCCTTGGGCGGTTCGCTGATCCTGTTCCTCGTCGGCGCCCTGCTGCACCTGTTCGCCATGACTTCCATGGGCATCTTCATGGCCACGCTGGCCCGGACCATGCCGCAGTTCGGTCTGCTGCTGATGTTGACCCTGATCCCGCTGCAGATGCTGTCCGGCGGTGCGACCCCGCGTGAAAGCATGCCCGAACTGGTCCAGACCATCATGCAGATCGCACCCACCACCCATTTCATCGAACTGGGTCAGGCGATCCTCTATCGCGGCGCGGGACTGGAGGTGGTGTGGAAGCCCTTCCTCATCCTGGCGGTAATCGGATCGGCCCTGTTCCTTCTCTCGGCACGCCGCTTCCGCGGCACCCTGAGCCAGATGGCCTGACCCTGACGGACGAAAGGACGACACCATGACGGATCGCCCCGAAAGCGACCTGCCCGACCCGTTAGGACCCCTGGCCTCGCTGGTCGAGGCGGCGACGGCCTATGCCCACGACACCTGGCAACGCGCTGTCCTGTTCGCCGATGTGCGTCGGCAACGCGGAGACCAGTACCTAGCCCACATGGCCGAAGCCGTACCCAACGTCCTGCATTTTCCGGCCGAGCTGATCATGGATGGGCGCGACCTGCCCCGCCCCGTCAACTATGGCCTGGTGCGGATTGCGCCCCCTGAAGCCAAGCCGACCGACCCGGAAAAGCGCCCCTTCGTCATCGTCGATCCCCGCGCGGGCCATGGTCCCGGGATTGGCGGGTTCAAGCCCGACAGCGAGATCGGCGTGGCCCTGATGTCCGGCCACCCCTGCTATTTCGTCGGCTTCCTGCCTGACCCCGAGCCAGGCCAGACGGTCGAGGATGTGATGCGGGCCGAGGCGGCCTTTCTCGAGAAGGTCATCGCGCTCCACCCCGATTGCGACAAGCCCGCCGTGATCGGCAATTGCCAGGCCGGGTGGCAGGTGCTGATGACCGCCGCCATGCGCCCCGAACTGTTCGGTCCGATCATCGTGGCCGGGGCCCCCGTCTCCTACTGGGCGGGCTGGCAGGGTCAGAACCCCATGCGTTATTCCGGCGGCCTCCTGGGCGGAAGCTGGATGACCGCCCTGACGGGGGATCTGGGCGCAGGCCGGTTCGACGGGGCGAATCTGGTGCAGAATTTCGAGAACCTGAACCCGGCCAACACGCTGTGGGAAAAGAGCTACAACCTCTATTCCAAGATCGACACCGAGGCCGAACGCTATCTGGGGTTCGAGAAATACTGGGGTGGCCACGTGTTCCTGAACGCGGTCGAGATGCAGTATATCGTCGACAACCTGTTCGTCGGAAACCGGTTGTCCTCAGCCCAGCTGGTGACTTCGGACGGGGTGCGGCTGGACCTTCGCAACATCCGCTCGCCCATCGTGGTCTTCTGTTCGAACGGCGACAACATCACTCCGCCGCCCCAGGCCCTGGGCTGGATCACCGACCTCTATCAAACCGACGAAGAGGTGGTCAGCCACGACCAGACCATCGTCTATGCCGTGCACGACAGTATCGGCCACCTCGGCATCTTCGTGTCGAGCGCGGTGGGCCGCAAGGAACACCGCAAATTCGCCAGCAATATCGAACTGATCAACCTGATCCCGCCCGGCGTCTATCAGTCTGTGATCCGCGACAAGAAAAAGGGCGAGCCCGGCGCCGATCTGGCGGACGGCGACTATGTCATGGCAATCGAACGGCGCAGCCTCGACGATGTGCGCGAGATCGTTCAGCCCGATCCCGAAAGCGACCGCCGCTTCGCCGCCGTCGCCCGCATCTCGGACATCAATCTCAGCCTCTATCGCAGCTTCGCCCAACCCTGGGTCCAGACCCTGGTCACGTCCCGGTCGGCCGAGATGATGCGCGAAATGCACCCGTTGCGGATCGGCTATGAACACTGGTCCAGCCGCAACATCCTGGCTCGCCTTGTCGAGGCGGAGGCCGAAAGGATCCGAGCTGACCGCCAGCCGGCAGCCGCCGACAACCCGTTCCTTCAGGCCCAGACCGCCTTCTCCGACATGATGGTCAAGTCTCTGGATACCTGGCGCATCGTGCGCGACACCGCCTATGAGCGCACGTTCGATTGGGTCTATTCGTCGCCCCTGATCAGCGCCATGGCGGGACTGGGCGCCCATCCGGGCGAGCCGGTCCGCCCCCATCCCGGCGTCTCGCCTGAACACAGGGCCTTTGTCGCCGACCAGATGGCCAGTCTGAGGGACGAAATCGAGCAAGGCGGCCTTCTCGAAGCCAGCGTTCGCGCCCTCTTCTATATCAGTCGGACACGCGGCCGCGCCGACGAGCGCAGCTTCAACCTGGCGCTCGAACTGTTGCCGCCCGGCGAGAACCATTTCGATTCCGAGCGTTTCCGGGCCGTGCTCCGTCGGCAGGCCAGCCTGCTTACCCTGGACACCGACGCCGTGTTGGCGGCCGTCCCTCTCCTGCTGTCAGGCGCCGGGGCGGACGAGATCCGCTACGCCGCCACCGTCATCCGCCGGGCCGAAGCCCTGGGCGACATTACACCCGAGGAGCAGGTGGACCTGAAACACATGCTGAAGGTGTTCGAGAAGGCTGCCGCTCTGCAGGAGGCGTCGTCATCTGTGGAGACTCCCTGATCTGGCCTTTTCAGGCCAAACAGGCTGCGTTGGTGTTCGGGATCGATCGCGTAATCTCATAGCCAAATCCGCCTCCCGTTTCGATGGTCCGTCAACTCGCAAAAGTGTTGGATGCCACGTTTTGATGGCATGATCCTTTCGTGGAAATGGAAGGAAGCCCTATGGGACAGGTACGTCATGGGCAGCCACGACCACGCACGCCACACGGGCAGTAATACAGCAATCGCAAGCTTCGCTCGCGACACTGAGCCGGGACCTTGCGATCAACCCGAAGACGGTGGCGAAGTGGCGCAAGCGGACGTCGGTCGAGGATATGACGACCGGGCCGGGGGAGCCGCGCTCGATGGTTCTGACCGAAGCCGGAGAAACGATCGTCGTCGCGTTCCGGCGGCATATCTTGCTGCCGCTGGATGACTGCCGCTAAGCCATGCAACCATGCGTTCCGCATCTGACCCGGTCGGCGCTGCACCGTTGCCTACAGCGCCACGACATTGACGTGCCCCCTGATCCGCTCCCATTCTCTGGAGCACTCGGAGCTGGAGTTTTCCGGCTCGATTCAGGGTGACAGGCTGGCTATGTCACCGGGATTCATCAACGCGATCAGCGTCCTATTGCCTATGGCCCATGGGTCCGGACCTCGTTGTAGTCTCTGCGCCAAGCCTCCAACTTTTGGCTTCGCCGCCCTTCGGGTCGGCCGCATCCGCAAGCGTCAGGAACCAGTGGGCGTTCAGGCATTCGGCCCGGAAGCGTCCATTGAACGCCTCAATGTAGGCGTTGTCTGTGGGCTTGCCGGGGCGGGAGAAGTCCAGGGTGACGCCGTGGGCGTAGGCCCACAGGTCAAGGTTCCGAGAGACGAACTCCGTGCCCTGATCGACCCGGATGGCCTTTGGATAGCCCAGCTTGGCGCAGGCCCGATCCAACGCCTCGACGACGTTTTCCGACCGATAGGTGAACCGTGGATCGATCACCGGGGAGTACCGGGTGAAGGTGTCCACGACGGTCAGGATCCGGATCTTCCTGCCGGTCGCCAGTTGGTCGTGCACGAAGTCCATTGCCCAGGTCTCGTTTGGCACGGTGGCTTCGCAGCGGTCTTCCCGCAGCTTGGCCTTCACCCGGCGTTTGGGCGTCTTGTTCCTTAGCTGAAGTCCTAACTCATTGTAGATGCGTCGGGTCTTCTTGATGTTGATCTGCCAGCCTTCTCGCTGCAGCAGGACATGGATCCGGCGATAGCCATAGCGCACGCGCGTCTGACAGATCGCCCTGATCCGGGATTCGAGACCGGCCTGGTCGGGGCGACGGGATCGGTAGTGATAGCTCGACGTGTCCATCTCAAGCACCCGGCAATCCCGCCGGATCGACACGCCCCAATCACTCCGACACTCGTCCACCAGCTCGCGCTTGCGACCAGGCCTCAAAGCTTTCGCCGGATCACGTCCTGCAGCATCTCACGGTCCAGCGACAGGTCCGCCACCAGCTTGCGCAGCCGCGTATTCTCGTCCTCGAGCTGCTTCAGCCGCTTCATCTCCGTCGGCAGCAGGCCGTCGTACTTCTTCTTCCAGTTGAAGTAGGTCGCCTGACTGATCCCGGCCCGCCGGCAAATCTCCGCCACAGGCACGCCGTCGGCGCCCTGCTTCAAAATGAACGCCTTCTGGGCGTCCGAAAACTGTGATGCCTTCATCGTTCTCCGCTCCTTCCCAGCCAGGGAAAATCTCAGCGGAAAACTCTAACGCCCGGTGATCCAGTTTTCTGGGAGCGGATCAAAATTCTCAGGGGCACGTCAGACGCACGAAAGGTGGAATGAACACCAAGCTGCACGCCGGGCCCCATGCGAACGGACGCCCGATAAGTCTGTTCATGACGGCAGGCCAGGTCAGCAACTACATCGGTGCCGCCGCGATGCTGGACAGTCTGCCCCGGGCGCAACGGCTGCTGGGAGATCGGGGCTATGACGCAGACGGGTTCAGGACGCCCTGCAGGCCAAGGGGCATTACAGCCTTCATCCCAGGCCGCAAATCCCGCACAGAGCCCGTTCGCTATGACAAACGTCGCTATAAACGGCGCAACCGCATTGAGATCATGTTTGGGCGGCTAACCGGCGGCGCATTGCAACCCGTTATGATCGCTGCCCGAACGTCTTCCTCTCCGCCATAGCACTCGCCGCAACCGTGCTCTTCTGGCTATGAATCCTGAGTCTAGGGTCCCCGCATAGCTCATCCTCTCAATGAAATTAAGTCGATCACCGCTGCGGCGCTATAAGCTGACGGATTACTCCGATTAAGTCACCTGACGCTTCTCCAGCTTCCGCGCCAGGGTGCGGCGATGCATGCCCAGACGGCGCGCGGTCTCGGAGATGTTGAAATTGGTCTCCGCCAGGACCTCGTGGATGCGCTCCCACTCCAGCGTCTTGATCGAGGTCGGGCGGGCGCTGAGCGCGGCATCGGGATCCCCGTCCTGCCGTGCGAAGGCGGCCTCAATCTCGTCGGTGCCGGCGGGCTTGGCCAGGTAGTGACGGGCGCCCAGCTTGATGGCCTCGACGGCGGTCGCGATGCTGGCGAAGCCGGTCAGGACCACGATGTCCAACTCAGGATCAAAGGCGTGCAGGGTCTGAACGCAGGTCAGACCCGAGGCCGCCCCCAGCTTCAGGTCCACCACGGCGTAGCGCGGGTGATGCACCTGCAACAACTCAACCAGTTGGTCGTGGCTGCGAGCCGAGACGACTTCATAGCCGCGCCGCTCGAACGACTTGCGCAGGGTCTTGGCGAAGGCCTCGTCGTCCTCGACGATCAGCAACTGGCGGGGGGCGTCGATCGGATCGGTCATTTCGCAGCCAAGGCCTCCAGAGGCAGTGTCAGACGGACGCAGGCGCCGCCGTCGCGTCGGTTGCGGGCCGCGACGCCGCCGCCCAGCTTGCGCATCACATTAACCAGCAGGAAGAGGCCCAGCCCCGCCCCTGCCCGGCCCTTGGTGGATTGATAGGGCTGGCCCATGCGTTCGAGGATTTCGGGCGCGAATCCTGGGCCGTCATCGTTGAACTCGACCGACAGCAGTTCGTCGTCCAGAGACGCGGCGATGACCATACGCTCAGCCCCCGCCTCGTGAGCGTTGTCCAGCAGGGCGCTGAAGACCTGTTTCAGAGCCGGGTCGGCGATGATGCGTGGATCGCGCGGCGTCGGTCCGCGCAGGACCACAGCCATGGCGTCGTTCGACTTTTCACACCAGTCGGCCACGATCTCGGACAGGAAGCCGCCCAGGGTGGTGATGGTCGGCGCTTCGCCGCGCGCCTCGCCCGCCGACATCAGGATGCCGGTGACGATGGTCTTGCAGCGTTCGACCTCGGCCTGCATCTCGGCGATGTCGGAGGTCAGATCGGCGTCGGCGGTCAGGGCCGGCATACGCTTCCAGTCGCTGAGGATGACCGACAGCGAGGCCAGGGGCGTGCCCAACTCATGCGCGGCGCCGGAGGCCAGCAGGCCCATGCGGACGATGTGGTCCTGTTCCGCCGCCTGCTGCCGGGCGTCGGCCAGGTAGGCGTCGCGAGCGCGGACGTTCTGGGTGGTGCGGGTGACGAAGGCGACCAACAGCACGGCGATCAGGATGAAGTTGACCAAGGCCCCGGCCTGGATCAGCCCCATGTGGGCGTCGGTGCCCGGCGGCAGAAGCAAGGTCTGGTGCCAGACCGCCAACCACGCCAGACAGCCGCTGGTCACTAGGACGAAGCCCCAGGCATAGGGCGGGCGCAACAATACCGCCGCCAGCGCGATCTGCATCAGATAGAGGGCGGCGAAGGGATTGCTGGTGCCGCCGCTAAAAAAAAGCAGCCAGGTCAGGGCGGCCACGTCCACAAACAGGGCCAGCATCAGTTCGGGGTCGGTGACGCTCTGACGCCGCAAGGTGACCGGCGCGCTGGCCAGGTTCATCACCGCCAGCCCGGTCGGGGCCAGCAGCAACACCCCCAGCGGCAGCGGGATCTTTAGCCCCCAGTGGACCACGGCGATGGTCACCACCTGACCGATGACCGCCAGCCAGCGCAGCTGGATCAGCAGCAGCATGTTGCGCCGTCCGGCAGCGCCCGGCGACACCGGTGCCTCGGCCCGGTCGTCCAGGCCCAGCAGGCTGCGTGCGAAGCTGGCCGCGCTCATCGCATCGCTCTCCGGCGCTTTTCCTCACGCCAGAACAGGACGAAACCCGCCCCCGACATCAGGGCCAGCCCGAACCAGGTCAGGGCGTAGATCAGATGGCTGTTGGGGAAGCTCACCACGGTCAGCCCGCCCCGCGGCCAGCCGCCGGGATTGGGCGCAGCGTCGGCGTCGATGAAATAGGACGCGACCGGCCCGGCAAGCCCCCTCGCCCTGGCGATCCCCGCCACGTCGCGAGAGAACCAGCGATCGCCCGCCGGGTCATTGGCGCGCAGGAAGCCGCCGTCCGGTTCGGTCAGGCGCAGCGGGCCGACGACCCTGGCCTGCCCCTCGACCTGGCCCGACGCGCGATCCGCCGGCTTCTGGCGCTCGGAGGGGACGAAGCCGCGGTTGATCAGGACGGTGAAGCCGCGATCCGTCACCAGCGGCGTGACGACCCAATAGCCGGGGCCGAGGTCCGTCACCGCCTTCACCAACGTCTCGCGCCGATGATCGAAGCGGCCGCTGACGACGACCCTTCGATACTGATCGGCCTGACGCGTAATGGTCTGCTCCGGCGGCGGCGCGGCGACGGGCGCGGCGTGGATGCGGGCGTCGACCTGACGGATCAGCTCCTGCTTCCAGGCCAGCCTTTGCACCTGCCAGACGCCCAAGGCGGAGAAGCCCGCGAACAGGACGGCGAACATCACCGCGCCCAGGATCAGGGCGGTCATGCTGCGCGGCGGCCGGGCGGGTCGCGACGACGGCTCTATGGCGCTTCTCCCCTGCCTCGCCCTGTCAGGCTCAGCCCATGGTCTGCATGTCGTGGGTGGGCATCATGTTGACGTTCAGGTGATACATCACCCAGACCGAACCCGCGACGGCGATCACCACCACCACGATGGTGAAGATCAGGGCCAGCATGTTCCATCCGCCCTCGGACTTATGGTTCATGTGCAGGAAGAAGATCATGTGGACGATGATCTGCACCACGGCGAAGGCCGTGATGATCAGACCCGTCGCCGCCGCCGGCAGGGCGCCGGTCATGACCAGCCAGAACGGGATCGCCGTCAGCACGACCGACAGCAGGAAGCCGATCATATAGGTCTTGAACGAGCCGTGATCGTGGTCGTCGCCGTGGTGATCGTGGTGATCGACCGCGTGGTCGTTGTGGGCCTCGGCGCTCATCGCAGCATCCCGAACAGATAGACGAAGGTGAAGACGCCGATCCAGATGACGTCCAGGAAGTGCCAGAACAGGCTGAGGCACATCAGGCGGCGCTTGTTGGCCGGGATCAGGCCCTTCCGCCAGACCTGGACCATCAGCGTGACCAGCCAGATCGTGCCGAAGGTGACGTGCAGGCCGTGGGTGCCGACCAGAACGAAGAAGGCCGACAGGAAGCCGCTGCGCTGGGGCGTGGCGCCCAGGTGGATCATGTGGGCGAACTCATAGAGCTCGATCCCCAGGAAGCAGAGGCCGAAGACGCCGGTGATCGCCAGCCAGGCCTGCATCTGGGCCGTGCGGTTCTTGACCATGGCCAGCATGGCGAAGCCGTAGGTGATCGACGAGAACAGCAGCATCGACGTGTTCAGCGCCACCAGCGGCAGGTCGAACAGGTCCTTGGGCGCAGGCCCGGCGGCGTAGTTGGCGCCGATCACCCCATAGACGGCGAACAGCATCGCAAAGATGAGACAGTCGCTCATCAGATACATCCAGAAGCCCAGCATGGTGCTGTGGCCTTCCGGGTGATGCGGCTCCTCGACCGGGTGGTAGATCGGCCGCCCGGCCTCGTCGACGTAGTCGGGGTTCAGAGAGGAAGCGTGGCTCATCGGATCACCCCTTCGCCGCGGCGGCCGCCAGGGCCTTGGCCAGAGTCTTGGTGTGCGCGTCTTCCGTCGCCTGCACCGTCTCGGCCGGGATGTAGTAGTCGCGCTTGTAGTTGAAGGTGTGGAAGATGGCGTAGGCGATCAGGGCGAAGAAGCTCAGCGCCGCCAGCCACCACATGTACCAGATCAGGGCGAAGCCCATGACCGTCGACAGGCCGGCCAGGATCACCCCCGCGCCCGTGTTGGACGGCATGTGGATGGGCTTGTAGCCGTCGGTCGGGCGCTCATAGCCGCGCGCCTTCATGTCCCACCAGGCGTCCGAGTCATGGATGATCGGCGTCTTGGCGAAGTTGTAGTCCGGCGGCGGCGAGGAGGTGGACCACTCCAGGGTGCGGCCGTGCCACGGGTCGCCCGTCTCGTCGCGCAGCTTGTCGCGGTTGATGATGGAGACGGCGAACTGGATCAGCATGGCCAGGATGCCGACGGCGATAATGCCGACGCCGACCGCCGCGATGACGAACCAGATCTGATAGGCCGGATCGTCGAAGACCCGCATCCGGCGCGTCACGCCCATGAAGCCCAGGACGTACAGCGGCATGAAGGCAACCCAGAAGCCGACGACCCAGCACCAGAAGCTGACCAGACCCCACTTCTTGTCCAGCTTGAAGCCGAAGGCCTTGGGCCACCAGTAGTTGATGGCGGCGAACAGGCCGAACAGCACCCCGCCGATGATGACGTTATGGAAGTGGGCGATCAGGAACAGCGAGTTGTGCAGCACGAAGTCGGCCGGCGGCACCGCCAGCATGACGCCCGTCATGCCGCCAATCACGAAGGTCAGCATGAAGGCGACCGTCCACATCATCGGCAGTTCGAAGCGAATGCGGCCGCGGTACATGGTGAACAGCCAGTTAAATAGTTTGGCCCCTGTCGGGATCGAGATGATCATCGTCGTGATCCCGAAGAAGGAGTTCACGGATGCGCCCGAGCCCATGGTGAAGAAGTGGTGCAGCCACACCAGGTAGGACAGGATGGTGATCACCACCGTCGCATAGACCATCGACGTGTAGCCGAAGAGCTTCTTGCCCGAGAAGGTCGAGGTGACTTCCGAGAAGACGCCGAACAGCGGCAGGATCAGGATGTAGACCTCGGGGTGACCCCAGATCCAGATCAGATTCACGTACACCATCGGGTTGCCGCCGAAGTCGTTCGTGAAGAAGTTGGTGCCGATGTAGCGGTCAGCCGACAGCAGGGCCAGAACGGCGGTCAGCACCGGGAAGGAGGCCACGATCAGGACGTTGGCGCACAGCGAGGTCCAGGTGAAGACCGGCATCTTCATCAGGCCCATGCCCGGCGCGCGCATCTTCACGATGGTCGCGATCAGGTTGATGCCGGACAGGGTGGTGCCCACCCCCGCGATCTGCAGGGCCCAGATATAATAGTCGACCCCGACGCCGGGGCTGTAGCCGATGCCGGAGAGGGGCGGATAGGCCAGCCAGCCCGTGCGCGCGAATTCGCCGACGAACAGCGACATCATCACGACGATCGCGCCGGCCGTCGTCATCCAGAAGCTGAAGTTGTTCAGGAAGGGGAAGGAGACGTCGCGCGCCCCGATCTGCAACGGCACCAGATAGTTCATCAGCCCGGTGATCAGGGGCATGGCCACGAAGAAGATCATGATCACGCCGTGGGCGGTGAAGATCTGATCATAGTGGTGGGCGTTGAGGTAGCCCTCGGCGCCGCCAAAGGCCATGGCCTGCTGCAGGCGCATCATGACCGCGTCGGCGAAGCCGCGCAGCAGCATCACGATCCCCAGGATCATGTACATGATGCCGATCTTCTTGTGATCGACCGTCGTGAACCATTCGGTCCAGAGATAGCCCCACAGCTTGTAGCGAGTGATCAGGCCCAGGGTCGCCAGACCGCCCAGCACGACGACGGCGAAGGTAACGACCAGGATCGGCTCGTGGAACGGCAGGGCGTTCCAGTCCAGCCGGCCGAAGATCATGGATGCGATTTGCTCAATAGACATGTCGGTCAGGCGCTCAGGATTGCGACGCGGATGCGTCGGCCGCGGTCGGCGCAGGAATACGGGGGGCGAAGGGCCAGCCGGCGGCGGCGACTTCAGTGCGGGTCGGCTGACCGGGGCGGGCCAGACCCATGCCCATGATCTGTTCGGTCGGGGCCGAGCGGGTCATCTGCACGGCCAGCTCCTGACGGCGGCGCGCAGCGTCCACGGCGGCCTTCTCGGCCTCCAGCGGAGTGCAGACGGCCATGACGTAGGATTCGCCCGAGCCCAGGACAGCCTGGCCGCGACGGGCGTACTTGTCGTGGACCAGAGGCCAGGTGGCGTGAACCGCGGTCAGGCCCAGGCCGCCCTTCTTGTCGATGGCCATCATCTCGCCCATGCACATCTTGCCCGGCTCGACGCACATATTCAGCACGGCGTCGAACAAGCCTTCATCCACCGAGGCGTAGTGCAAGACCGGCACCTTCTCGCTGGGCTTCTCCAGCTCCAGATAGGTCTCGCGATCCAGGCTCTTGCTGTCGGCGCGCACGCCGGCGACCCACTGGTCAAAGCCCGCCTGATCCAGGCCATGGAAGGCGAAACGCATATTGGAGAAGCCGTCGCCGGAATAGTTGGCCGAGAAGCCGACGTATTCGCCGGGGTGGTTGATGACGGCGTGCAGCTTCGTCTCCATGCCCGGCATGGCGTAGATCTGACCGGCCAGCGCCGGGATGTAGAAGGAGTTCATCACCCCGGTCGAGGTGATGTGGAAGCGGATCGGCCGATCCACCGGTGCGGCCAGTTCATTGACCGTGGCGATGCCGTATTCCGGGTAGATGAACAGCCACTTCCAATCCATGGCGACCACATTGACCTGAAGCGGCTCAACCCCGGCGGCGACGGCCTGTCCCTTGTTGACCCGGTCCAGCGACCGATAGGGGTCCAGCAGGTGGGTGCCCGACCAGGTGATGGCGCCCAGGCAGATGATGATCAGCAGCGGCGCCGTCCAGATCACCAGCTCAAGATGGGTCGAGTGATCCCAGTCTGGCTCGTAACGGGCTTCCTTGTTCGACTCCCGGTACTTCCAGGCGAAGAAGACGATCATGGCCATCACCGGGATGACGATGATCAGCATCAGCACCACCGACCAGACCAGCAGGTCGCGCTGCTGCACCGCGATGTCGCCCGCAGGCGACAGAACAACGGCTTCACAGCCTGACATCAAGGCCAGGAGGGGCAACAGCAATAGGGGTCGCAGGCGGCGCACGGCGGTTCCTGTCCGGGAAGAGGGCTCTGGCACGGTCATTGTGCGCCGCCCGTACCGCCGCCCGCCGAGGGGGGACATTGGACAATCCGTCCTATCCCCCGCGCAGATGATCGGGAGCAAATGACGCCTTTCGTCATTCTTACCATAGAGGCGCGCGTGTCGCGCTCGGGTTCAGGGAACGTCATCGGTCATGAACGCCACCAGCGGCGCGCCTTCTTCAGAGTCCCTCGAGCGGGACGCCAGCCAGATCAACGCGCGACACGGCAAAATCGACGCCGGAGAAATTGCGATCGGC